>Ga0308169_10000077_pt1 | contig 223950 bp, 219 predicted proteins | sample PhyBR1_2_FD_202139 | JGI IMG/M metagenome (GOLD analysis project Ga0308169, IMG submission 202139) | Phyllosphere microbial communities from UC Gill Tract Community Farm, Albany, California, United States - DLSLSB.R1 | ecosystem: Host-associated > Plants > Phyllosphere > Unclassified | place... | reverse complement strand
AACTCAATGTTAGATAACAAAAAATCTGAGCCAGAATGAGGTTCATTCTGACCCAGATTTAATTTTTCGCAACTCATCAGTCCTTATTGACAAAGAGCCTGTTTTTTAAACAACGCTGTCAAAGGGGAGTTGTTGATGCAACTCCTCTTTTCGTATTTAGTATAGCATACTATCGACATGCTTACTAGATTAAGTTCTAGGGAAGATCCTCTGTCAGTTGGGCATTTAGTCTAAATTGATGCTCAGCTTTGGTATGTTTACCATTACCCTGATCACGTTGGTAGTAGCATTGCTTAGCGACGACAAAAAGAAATAACCGTCCTCGGCATAGGACGGTTATTTTGTAAAAAATAAGTTGAAATATGCCGCTGTTAATTAAGCGGTACTGTCAAAGGGGAGTTGTTATCGCAACTCCTCTTTCCAGTTTTAGTATAGCATAAACTAATTCTTTATCTACTTACTTTTTCGTTCTTTCAACCACGTTTTTCTTGTTCCACCAATCAGCAAAGGTACTGTTTCATGTTTGACTTCACTGTATTCTAAACCAAACCATGTTTCTGGCGTCGTAGCGATTTTCTTGATGGCAAGTTTAGCTTGCATGATTTGTCGTTCCCATTTTCCAAGAGTTGTTACATTGGAAACTACTTCGTCGATCAAGATGAATTGGAAATCGCCGACTTCTCTTCCTGGAGTCAATGAATACGTCTGTGGTTGTTTTGGTAGACGTCCTTGTTTCATTAAATCGTGGATGATTTGTCGAACGTAGACATTGATTTCTTGTTGTACGCGGAATCCTAAGAACAGGTTCACTTGAACAACGAAATCGGTTCCCATCATATCCACTTGATATTCTTTCGTATAGGGTTCATCGGTTACTTCTACGTGGACAAACCAATAGGCCTTCGCCCGCTTTGGTCGTTTATCTAAAATGGAATACACGAACTGACGACCAACCTTCCCATCTGCCATATCTGGCACTAAGAAAACTACATTCGTTTGATACATTGGTAAGGATTTGTCCTCTTTCAATGCTTGAAGTTGTGGAATATATTCTTTTAATGCCACTTCTTCTGCGACCGATTCACGAATGATATTTCCTTGTTCCCAAACAAACATGACTGCTAGAATGACTAAAGCAATCAACACAGCGACAAAACCGCCATGGAAGAACTTCACGATACTTGAAATAAAGAAGACGACTTCGATTGCCCCAAAGAAAAAGGTAATTGTATGAGCTAACCACTTCGGATAGCCAGTTTGGAGCAAATAGAAATAAAGTAAGGCAGTCGTCATCAACATCGTTACGGTAATGGACAGCCCGTACGCAGCTTCCATATGGTGTGAGGTTCTAAAGGTAACAACAACCAGTGAACAAGCAATCCATAGAATCAAATTTACTGCTGGAATATACATTTGCCCGATACTGCTTCCGGGATACATGATTTTCAACCGAGGCAATAATTTCAATTTGATTGCTTCTGAAACTAGAGTAAATGACCCAGTAATTAACGCTTGCGAAGCGATAACAGCCGCAATCGTTGCAAATATGACCCCAATGACGGTAAAACTAGCCGGCATCATTTTGAAAAATGGATTCAAGTTTTCGATCGCTTGGGTTTCTGGATTTTGATAGACATTCAACAGCCATGCTGCCTGCCCAAAATAATTCAATACCAAACATACTTTAACGTATGGCCAGCTTAAACGAATGTTTCGTTTTCCGACATGTCCTAAGTCAGAATAAAGCGCCTCTGCCCCAGTAGTAGCCAGAAAGATATTTCCTAGAATAAATAGACCTAGCTTATTATCAGGACTAAATAGCAACTGGATCGCATAATAAGGATTTAAGGCACGGATCACTGTCCAGTCTTGACTGAAATTAAACAAGCCCATCGCGCCTAAAAAGGTGAACCATAAAAACATAATCGGTCCAAATGCTTTCCCGACAACTTCTGTACCGAATCGTTGGACCATGAATAAAACAAAAATAATAACTAAAGTAATAATGACGATGATGTTCTGGTCATTGCCGAAACGGTCAAAGAATTGTGGAATCCCACGCAATCCTTCAATAGCGGTCGTAACCGTTACAGCGGGGGTCAGTACCCCATCTGCTAATAATGCTGCGCCACCGATCATTGCAGGTATGATCAGATATTTACCGCCTTTTCTAACCAAAGTATATAAAGAAAAAATCCCACCTTCCCCATGGTTATCTGCATTTAAAGCAATCACGACATATTTGATCGTCGTTAATAATGTCAAAGTCCAAAAAATCAAGGAGACTGCTCCGATAACAAAATCTGGGTTGATCCCCCGCAAGCCGCCATTGTCTTCTACGATTGCTTTCATTACATAAAGCGGACTGGTACCGATATCTCCATAAACAACCCCCATGGCGACTAATAACCCAGCCATCGAGATTTTTTTTGTGTTATGCTTTGTTGTCACTGTTCCCCCTCATTTCTCCAATCCTATGATTGACCTAAATTCCACCTAATTATCCAAGTATTCAACGTCGGTGTCAATAAATCAGCTAAAAATAACCGATTCATCGACGTCTTCTTAAATAATCGGCTGTAAAGGAGTAAAGAGCCAAACAAACGAGTGCCCCGATCAATGATGGGATAAGATAAAAGCCACTGATTGATGGACCTAGATCGCCTAACACAAATTCACCTAACCAACTTCCAAAGAAACCAATGATAATATTTCCAGTGACGCCCCCTGGAACATCTTCATTAAGAACAGCTCCAGCAACGAATCCTAATACGCCACCTACAATCAATGAGAATAAAAAATGGATCATTTCCATTCCTCCTTTTGCACTTTAAATAACTAAGTGTTTATTAAGAAAATATAAATTGACCCTTTATGCGTTTTACTTTAACGATTTTAAAAAAATAAGCGTACTACTTTTGAAAATATAAAATTATTTTCGTAGTAGTACGCTTATTAAAAAACTTTTATCTTAAAACGATGGAATTACTTCTTGTCCTCTTCGTTCAACATTGCTTTTCTTGAAAGATTCACACGACCTTGTTTGTCGATCTCTGTCACTTTCACCAACACTTCATCGCCTAGTTTCACAACGTCTTCTACATTGTTCACACGTTCATTCGCTAATTGAGAGATATGGACTAAGCCGTCTTTCCCTTTGATCAAGTTGACAAATGCACCGAATTTTTCGATACGAACAACTTTACCAAGGTAGACTTCGCCAACTTTGACTTCTTTTGTCAAGTCTTCGATGATCTTGATTGCTTTTTGGATCATTTCTTTATCAGAAGAAGCAATGCTTACTTTACCGTCTTGATCGATATCGATCTTCACGCCTGTTTCATCAATGATTCCATTGATCGTATCGCCACCTTTACCGATGACATCCTTGATTTTCGTAGGATCGATTTGGATCATTTCGATTTTAGGTGCATATTGGCTAAGCTCTTCACGTGGTGTAGCGATCGTTGAAGTCAATTCTTCTAAGATTTCCATACGTGCTTGTTTTGCTTGTGCCAGTGCTTCTTTTAAGATTTGTTCCGTGATACCTTGGATCTTGATATCCATTTGTAGTGCTGTGATTCCATCTTTTGTTCCGGCAACTTTGAAGTCCATGTCGCCTAAATGGTCTTCTAGACCTTGGATGTCTGTTAAAATCGTGTAGTTTTCACCATCAGATACTAATCCCATAGCAATACCAGCAACAGGTGCTTTGATTGGCACACCTGCGTCCATCAATGCTAAGGTACCTGCACAGATACTTGCTTGAGAAGATGAACCATTCGATTCAAGCACTTCTGCCACTAGACGGATCGTGTAAGGAAACTCTTCTTCTGAAGGGATCACTTGTGCTAATGCACGTTCACCTAATGCACCATGACCGATTTCACGACGACCTGGTGAACCGGCACGACCAGTTGAACCCACAGAAAATTGTGGGAAATTGTAATGGTGGATGAATCGTTTGCTGACTTCTACACCTAAGCCATCAATGATTTGGTGTTCCCCTAAAGGTGCCAATGTACATGATGATAGTGCTTGAGTTTGTCCACGAGTAAATAATCCAGAACCATGAACACGTGGCAACAAGCCAACTTCTGATGCTAAAGGACGGATCTCATCTAATTTACGACCATCAGGACGGATTTTGTCAATCGTGATCAACTCACGAACGACGTCTTTTTCAAGATCTTCCGTAATTTGTTTCACTTCTTTTAGTAATTGCGCTTCCTCTTCATGACCCGCAAATTTCTCTGCATAAGCTTCGCGAATATCGATTTTCACTTGGTCGATATTATCTTCACGAGCTAATTTTTCTTCTGTCATGACCGCTTCTTTCATCGTGCCATATGATGCATCAAAAATTTCTTTTTTCAAGTCAGCATCGACTTGTAATAAAGAAACTTCCATTTTTTCTTTGCCGACAGCTTGAACGATTTCTTCTTGGAATGCGACTAATTCTTTGATTGCGTCAAATCCAAATAATAATGCACCCAGCATATCTTCTTCAGAAACTTCTTTTGCGCCACTTTCAACCATGTTGATTGCTTGTTTTGTCCCAGCTACGCTTAATTCGATATCGGTAGTCTCTGCTTGTTCAACTGTTGGGTTCAAGATGTACTCGCCATTGACACGGCCAACTTCAACACCTGCGATTGGTCCATCGAATGGGATATCTGAAATCGATAAAGCTAGTGAAGAACCTAACATTGCTGCCATTGCGGGAGAACAATCTGTTTCCACACTCATCACGATATTTGTAACTTGGACTTCATTACGGAAACCTTCCGCAAACATTGGACGGATCGGACGGTCGATCAAACGAGCAGTCAAGGTTGCTTCCGTACTTGGACGACCTTCACGTTTGATAAATCCTCCTGGGATCTTACCAGCTGCATACATTTTTTCTTCATAATTGATCGTCAATGGGAAGAAATCTGTATCTTTGGCTTCTTTTGAAGCAACTGCCGCACTTAATACGACCGTATCCCCATAACGAACTAATACTGCTCCATTGGCTTGTTTGGCTAATTGGCCAACTTCGATCTCTAAGGGACGTCCGCCCCATGTCGTTTTAAAAACTTGTTTTTCTGACATAAATACTCCTTTTCCTTCTCGTGAACGCTAGACGCTACTAAACAAATGAAAACCGCGAAAGCGATCTTTTGCACCTTTCATTTGGTTAGTAGGAGTCCATCGAGCTGATTCACAGAAATGTTTGATAGTTTAAAGTAAAAAAGTGAGATTCACGCGAACCCCACTTTCTGTTAAAAATTAACGGCGTAAGCCTAGACGTTGGATCAATTCACGGTAACGTTGAACGTCAGTTTTACGTAAGTAAGCTAACAAGTTACGACGATGACCAACTTTTTTCATCAAACCACGGTATGAATGATGATCTTTTTTGTGAACACGTGCATGTTCGTTCAAGTGGTTGATTTCTTCAGTTAATACAGCGATTTGTACTTCTGGAGAACCAGTATCTCCTTCATGACGTGCGTAATCTTTGATGATTTCGTTTTTGCGTTCTTTTGAAATTGCCATTTCTTTCACCTCGTTTAATTATTCCCCTGTGACTGAGTAAAACGTTGGTGATTCGTTTAACCAAGTAACAGGACATATGCTTTAAACATACAGCTATACTTTACCTGAATCTTCCTAATAAATCAAGTGTAGAATCCTTAAGAAAATCTAGTTGATTAAACAATCAGGCTACTACTTTTTCAAATTTATGGTAAACTATTAACCGAAAAGAGAGTGTTTGATAAGAAAGGGGTACATATTCCATGATCACAATGGATGACATTATTCGAGAAGGCAATCCAACATTACGTGAAGTAGCGCAAGAAGTCGCTCTTCCACTCAGTGAGGAAGATCTCTTATTAGGAGAAGAAATGTTGGAATTTCTTAAAAATAGCCAAGATCCAATCAAAGCAGAAGAATTAAATTTACGTGGTGGTGTCGGCCTAGCTGCGCCTCAGCTTGATATTTCAAAACGGATCATTGCGGTCCACGTACCAAATCCAGATCCAGAAATCACAGAACCGACGTTGAGTACGGTCATGTATAATCCAAAAATCCTGAGCCATTCCGTCCAGAATGCTTGCTTAGGCGAAGGTGAAGGCTGTTTATCCGTCGATCGTGAAGTCCCTGGGTATGTTGTGCGCCATGCAAAAATCACGCTTTCGTATTATGACAAAAACGGTGAGAAACAAAAAATCCGTTTAAAAAATTATGAATCCATCGTAGTACAACATGAAATCGACCATATCAATGGCGTAATGTTCTATGACCATATCAATGATCAAAATCCTTTTGCCTTAAAAGAAGGCGTCTTGGTGATCGAGTAAGAATAGATAATGACAAAAATGAACAGAGAGTGGCAGCTTCATCTGCTTTCCTCTGTTCATTTTTTCTACCGTAAAAACTCATCTCGATCTTGTTCCAACATTTTTATAGAAGTTGACAACAATAAATGATTGTTTCTTGTACGAAACACTCTTTACTCTTCTCTTAAAGATAACTCAACGTTCCGTCAATGTTTTTTGCTGGTGTTTTGTTGTCTGATGCATTCCGAGATTCTGTCCAAATTTTGTTGATCGAAAACCAGTTAACAATTTAGTCATCGTAACTTTTTCTGTATTGGTTGGTTTGGTAGTCACATTTTCTACTGGAGTGTTTTTCCCTTTTTCAAATACATTATTGAACCGAGACACAACACTACTAAAGCAATGGGTCTTATTTCTAGCGTTCTCACTAGTATTCGTACTTCGATCATTCATTCCTGCAATTCTTGTGTGATACGAGTGACCTTTTCTTTGAATTAATTGATCGGTTGCTTGATCAACCAATCGTTTTATTGGTTTGTGTGGTGGATCTAGTTCCATTTCCACTCCCGTATTGGATGCTGTCCTTCTAAATAGAGCACTTACATTTTTACACAACTTAAGCTCATCCAAAGAGGCATTTATAACAGCTTCCTTGTTTTTTGAAGTTTCTTTACCATATAAACATCTTTTGACACTAGCCAATTCATTTATCTTTTCATTTGCATTCATTGAGGCTACTATAACTTGGCTTTCTTTTACTACCGTGCTTAAGTGGGTAACGACACTCTTGAAATCTTTAAGGTTATCAGTGACTACTACCTTAGCTTTTTGTGGTTCGATCTTATCTAGCGAAGTAAATGTTCGTTCAAATCTCTTTGCCTGTTCATTTAACGGTGGAAGCACATCTATGGTTGCTTTTTGAGTTGCCGCTGTATGTGAATCCTCTATAGGAAAGGGTTCATTTTTGATAACTGATTTTGGTACACGATTTGCCCATAATTCTGGATCACGCTCCCATGGTGCCACTACTCTTTGCCCGTTTTCCCAAAAAACAAATCTACCTTGTAGTTGATTTCTTTGAAGATACAAGACTCGCAGCGCATGATCGAACACATCATTTCTAAAACTGTCAATTGTTTGATCCATTTGATGGCGAAGCGAATCTAATGGTACCCATAGCTCAACATCTTCTCTTTTTTTAACAGCTTCAATCAGGATCAATTCAGAACGGTGGATCAAGGGGTTTTGGCTCCCCGCATCTGCAATCTCTTCAAAGTCTTGATTAGTATATTCTATTGTTTGTGTACACTCTTGCCTCTCTCCCAGTGATTGCATTGGATAAACAGCGTTTGTGTTCAAATCTATGCTATCTCTTATTACTTGAATGATTTCATTAAGTAGAGGATTGTTCTGTATTGCTCTTTCTAAATTCTTGGAATTAATTGAACGTTTTCTTAAGGCGTGAAAAATCAATTCTATGTAAACTTTCGAATCATGGGGTATCTTTTTTTGTCTAGGATCTAAATGATCCAATTTTTCCATTAAGCCTTTTCTATCCTGTTCGTCACCAAAAATCAATACATGTTTTAACTTCTCGACATTTTTTTCTATTGGAAAAATCGTCTCCGGTTGATAATGAATAGATGCAGGGTTGCTCAAGTTCTGCTCCAACCTTATTTCTTTCCTTTTTTCTTTTAATACTTTTCGTCGGTGTAATTCCTCCGTTACTTCCTGCTCTTTCTTTTCTAAGCTAGATAACATTCGCTGGATCATTTCCTTAGCTATTGGAACTTGTATAAATGGTAAACGACCATTTATTGTATCGGTTATGGACTTTTGCTGATAGAGATATTCTTTTAAATCACCAGAAGAAATTTCTGCAAGCTTACTTGTGGTATGAATACCTAGTGATTGAATGATATTGCTGGATTTTTCTTGGATCAAGTTTTCATCTATAGTTGGAAGTTGGCCAGGATGATTGAATATTGCTGAAATATATGGATCTTCCTTAAAAAGAAACTGGATTTGTAGATGCCATCGACGTTTTTTTGTATCAATATTTTTTAAAAACTCACTTTTAAGTTGGCCTTTTTTATATAAATAATAAATAAAGATATAATCGAGCTGCCGATTCCAATCTGGATTCTTTTCTTTCAAAGCACTAAGAAATCTATTGTGCATTTCCAAAGACGGTTCAGCATGTTTTGAATGCCATTTAGGTGTCACTTGATTATTCATCTCTAAAGAAAAGATATCTTTCCTACAATTGAATAAAATTGTTTTTAGCGAAGCATCAACTTCGCTAACTGAACAATTCCCACTCTTTTGTTCTTTCATCGTGATGGCTGGTATACCGATTGATTCGTTTTGGGTTGAAAGAGTTGCTAACCTTCTCAATACAAAATATGGTTTGCGAACTTCATGAAATCGCTCTTTAAGAAACAGTTCACTTAGTTCCAAAATTTTTGTTGGCGGAATCTCAAAATAAGAAACCGTGTGATCATCGAAATTTTTTTCTTTATCCACCTTCATAATTATAAAAGAATCATTTTTTTTATAGACTGTTAATCCACATGTATGAGGTGATACTGCCCCATACTCTCCTGGATAAAATGAAGAGGGAATAAGCATGAAATCTGTTGGATCATCATTTCTCAGTTTTTCAAAGATCATTTGCACTTGTTCTTTTTTCTCAAAATCATAAAAATCTTTTGTTCGCTTTAGCGATTCCATGATATTTTCTTTTCGTTCCTTTTCAATAAAAAAATTGTCTTGATCCTCACGAATCATTTGAATATATGTTGAGAATAATAATTGATAGTCTTTATTTAAACCAAAATGATTGATATTTTCTTGTAGTGATAAAGATAAAGCTAATATATCTAATTTTTTTCTGAATTCGTTCATTGTTTGATCTATCATAGTTGACCTCCCAATCGTCTTATTTTTTATCTATTCGTCTCAATGGTGTGTCAGTATGTATTTTTATGATTCAGTCAGCGACAATGTTCCATCTGTCTGATTCTTTGTTTACTTTGCGATTGGCTATTCGTCTTTGCGTAGGTTTTCAACTGTTTAAATTCTTTTTTATCACTAAGCGTATACCCTTCTGGTTGTGCCAGGCTCTTTGACTTAGGCTGATAGGTTGCCCAAAATTCAGGATCAGATTCCCAAGGTGGAGAAACAAATTTTTTCTTTTCAATAAAAACGACTCGCTGCTTAAACCGTTCCCAGTTTCGATACATGTAGCGTAGTTCACTTCCAGTAATGCCGGGGACTTTTTTTACTACTCTTAGGTCACAAAGTTCGTCTAATAGAAAGACTATTGTGACATGTTGAGACAACAAAGTGAGTTCTATCCCTATTTTACAGCCTTTTTTTATGAAGTGTTGCTTGATCTCTGGACGATCAAATTGGGTATCGTCTTCTGAAATGACCTCTTTAAAGATGTTTTTCAATTGAAATTTTTCAATCGTTTGTGTGACATGATAATATGTTTCCCACAATGGTAAATAGCGTTCCTTTTCGGGGAGGTAATCAATCCAATGACTAAAAAATTCTTCTCTACTTTTTTCTGTAGGACAATGTTTTATATGTTCAAAAATACTTTCCATTAAAATATCATTATACTTATCGATATTAAAATCATTTATGTCCTTATATTGGAAATGTTTTAGCAAAACTTGATCTTCATAGTTAAAGTGGATACGTGCTACCCGTAATCCGTAGATTAGAAGATGGCTCTCTGACGAGGAAATAGCCGATGATTTTCTCAAATCATTTTCCACACAATTTCTCCATAATCTAGCATTTCTTTCCCAAGGAGCTGCGACGATTTGTCCATGCTCCCAAAAGACAATTGATGCTTTGAGCTTATCTTTTTCATGGTATAAACTGCGTAACGTAAAATCTTTATATCTATTTTGCTTCCCTTGGATCGTCGTTACAAAATCCCCATCATAAGAATCTAAAGGTATCCAGATGATAAGATCACTTCGTTTTTTTGCAACTTCAATCATTAATAATTCTGTTTTTTTTAACAATTGTATTCGTAGACTATAAGTTAAAGTATCTTTCATTAAGTGATTGGCAAATTGTCCTGTTTCCTTGTATTGTTGATACTCCTCAAGAAACGGCTCCGAGTAGATCCTGTGTAATTGAAACCTTGGGTCCTCCATCATGATGGCTTGAATATCTTCCCAGAGTGGATATTTGCTGCCTTCTTTTATTTGGTCAATCAACTCTTTGGGTTGAAGAGAGAAATTCTCAAAAGGTTGTTGAATGAGATAGTCGACTAACTCTTCCATATAAACCAATGGGTCATACGGATTTGTTTTTTTCCTGAGTTCTCTATCATTCAACTGTTGTTCCAAATTGCTTTCAGCTGCTCCAAAGCAAAGAATTGTTTTTTGATTTGTTCCTCGAAGCATTTTTCTCCCTCTTTCAATAAAAGTATTTGTAGCATTTCTGTTCAGTATAGTTAAAGTTTTGCCATAGCATAAATCAATTATTTTATAAATAAAGAAAAAATGAGATGGAGATAGAAGTAAAAACACTCCTATCTCCATCTCATAAAGTAAATTATTGGTTCCCTTCGAACAAGATGCCTGCTTCTGCCAAGCTTTGTTTGATTTGCTGCAATACTTCCTTATGTGAGTAACGGATCGTATGCAGATGGATCCCATCCGTTAATTCAGACAATAACGAAGCTTGACTTTTCCGATAACGTTTCATAAATGAGCGAACATCTTCTACTGTCTTGATATGAAGCATCCCTGTCAGTTCGCCATACAAGGGATGCTCAACGATGACGTCTAGTATCTCGCCACCATGAGCAACGATCAACTGTAGTTCTTCCTCTGTTTGTTCTCTCTGATGTTGTACAGCGATTTTACTGATGAACCCATTTTTATCTTGTTCATCTTCCAAAAGATATCCTCTGGCCGTCGCCACGATCGCTTCTCCTGCTGCTCGTAGCAACGCAATGTCTCCTACAATGATTTGGCGACTGACACCAAAACGAGTAGCAAACTTACTGGCACTGACAGGTTTCTCTGCATCAACTAGCGTTTCAATGATTTCTTTTCGGCGAGTTTCTCCTTCAATCATTTATCTACTCCATTCGTTTATTTTGATAGTTTCGTGAGTGCTTCATGATATCTGCATAAGTAGCTAAGATCGTCTCACTGTATTCTGGTGTTTTCAACCAACTAGCAACTTTATCCAACACTTGTTGTTCTCTTTTTTTATCATAAACTGCTTGGTTAGTTGTTCGTTTGACGTCACCGATCTTCGTGACCGTAGCCATTCTTTTTTCAAGTAGTTCTACTAATTGGTGATCGATTTGATCAATCGATTGTCTCAACTCCTCCAATGACTCTTCAGGCATTGGTTCATCGATTCGTTTGATGATCCGTGCCGGATTCCCTGCGATCACTACATTATCTGGGAATGATTTGGTTACGACTGCTCCCGCCCCGACAACGACATTGTCTCCTAAAGTCACTCCAGGGGTGATGATCACTCCACCACCGAGCCACACATTATTGCCGATCTCAATTGGTTTAGCGAATTCTAACCCGCTATTTCGTTTCACTGGATGTAGCGGATGTGTGGCAGTATAAAGCTGGACATTAGGGGCAAACATACAGTTATCGCCAATTTTGATCGTACTAACATCTAAGAATGTACAATTAAAGTTCGCATAAAAATTCTCACCTACGTAAATATTATAGCCGTAATCAAAATTGATCGTCGGTTCCATATAAATCTTTTCGCCGGTAGCGCCAAACGTTTCTTTAAGTAATTGACTGCGAAGTTCACTTGTTTCCGCTTGGTTGATGATCTGGCTTTGACTTCGAGCAAATTTTCTATCGGCTGATAATTCTGGATCACCCGCAAAATAAAGTTCGCCTGCAATCATTTTTTCTTTTTCTGTTTTAGCTGTCATTTTACACTCTCCTGTACTTTTTTGAACACCTTCGTTCCATCTGTTTGGACAAATCGATACGCCTCTGATAGATAGACAGGGGTCTGATTGATGACTAACAGCTTCGCTTGTGGTGAGCGAAACTGGATCAAATCACAAAAGGGATGGACTTGAAAACTTGTCCCTACGATCACAATCAAGTCGGCCTGACTTACAGCAAAAGCTGCTTGCTCTAATACTTCATCTTGGAACCCTTCTCCATATAACACAATATCTGGGCGAATCTGACCACCACATAGTTGATGCTTGTCACTGCTGAGATAATCTTGCCAGTCAACAGCTTGATGGCAGTTTCGACAATAACAATGATACAGATTCCCATGAAAATTAACTAGTTTTTTACTTCCAGCTTTCTCATGTAACCCATCGATATTTTGCGAAACGACCCATACCTCTTTTTCTTTAGCCAACTCTACGATTTCTCGATGGATGATATTCGGGCGTGCTTCGGGATGATAAAGATGTTTGAGAAACGAATAAAATTTTTGTGGTTCTTCCTCCATCGCTTGATGACTCAATAAATATTCTGGGCGATCCATCCCTTGGTAAACACCTGTTAGTGAACGGTAATCGGGTATTCCAGAAGGTGTGGACACACCTGCCCCTGTTAGAAAGGTCAGTTTTTGACTTTCAATCATCGCTGTCGCTGCTTCTTCAATTGTTTGTTCCAACATTTATCACTCACCTCTCTTCTATTATAATCGAAATAAAATGAAACATACCCTCAATCGAATGAAAATTCAGAGATTTTTTTTGAGAAAATACTCACAAACATCACTGACAAAACAATGAAAACGTGCTACAATACCAATGATCTGTATATTTTGAGTATGAAATGAGGTGAATCAATATGGTTGCATTCTTAATTTATTGGGGCGTTATTTTAGCATGTATCGCTTGGTTAGCATTAAGTATTTATTTCTCTATCTTCTATTTAGTACGTAAAGAAAATGGAAATCTATGGGCGTTTGCCTTTTTCAATGTATTGGCAGCAATTGTTCTAGCAATTACATTAGTTGTTTATCGCACATGGGGCTGGGGGATCACACAATACTCTAGTTTGATCTATCTCGTTTTAGCTATTTATGGAGTAACAGTTATTTTACAAGCCATTCTTGGTCGTGAACCTAAGAAAGCTACAGCTTAAAATACTTTTAGATAAAATTAGATAAAAAAGGAAACAGACTGCGTGATTTTGCAGTCTGTTTTTCGTTATTTTACTATCATTTAAGTTTTGCATAAAATGTATAATTATTCTTTTTTTGAAAACATTCTCTTTTCCTTTTTTCATGAAAGAAATTAAATAAACAGTATATTTCTTTATTTATCAACTTTTTTCTGCAAAAATGTAGTTTCTCATTGACAAAGTGGCTACTCTATCGTAGACTATTTTTTGTATAAATAACTGAATACGAGATGCCTCAATCAATGAGGTAGAGGTCGCGAGAATCATTAAACCTGTGGAGTGAAGCAAACATGTGGAAGCAGGGCTAGGGAGGATCGCCGAAATGTACTTTTTTTTGCTTAAAAAGTATGTTGGGACGTAAGTTAACAGCTTACGGACTGTCTTAGCAGTGATGCTAAGTTGCGCTATGTTTTGTGAGAGGTTTATCACTCTGTGAAATTTAGCGGCCCTTTTGTACCTACAAAGTGGTCGTTTTTTATTTCTCCTTGATAAGCAACTGCAATGCATGTATTCGACCACTCGTGTCAAGGCGCTTTGGTTATCAGCCAAAGAAGCTGAGCGAACGTTGGTCTTATCAGTATATGCCTGAAGGACCACGTACGTGAACAAACAAAAAGGAGAAGACAGATGAAAAAAAATTCAGTTACACTCACTCTAATTTTTACGTTTATTCTATCGATCTTTAGCTTGACCACTTTGGTTAATGCAGATGATAAAACCCCGAGCGATCAATTTCGTGTCGGAATGGAAGCTGGTTATGCGCCCTTTAACTGGTCTCAACAAACTGATGCAAACAATGCCTATCCAATTCAAGGCCAAAATAGCTTTGCTGGCGGATATGATGTACAAATTGCCAAAAAGGTAGCCGAAGGTTTAGGTAAAGAACTAGTCATTGTCCAAACGAAATGGGACGGTTTACCCCCTGCCCTTCAATCTGGAAAGATCGATGCAATCATTGCCGGCATGAGTCCGACGGCTGAACGCCAAAAAGAAATCGACTTTACTGATCCATACTATGAATCAGAACTTGTGATCGTCGTACAAAAAGATGGTAAGTTTGCGAATGCGACTAGCTTAGAAGATCTTTCTGGCGCAAAAATCACTGCACAATTGAATACATTCCACTATAACGTGATCGATCAGATCCCAGGAGTGGACAAGCAACAAGCAATGGATAACTTTTCAGCCATGCGAACAGCACTAGCTTCTGGCATGATCGACGGTTACGTCAGCGAACGTCCAGAAGGGGTAACAGCCACAAGCGTCAACCCAGCCTTGAAAATGCTCGAACTAGATGAAGCAAATGGCTTTCAAACAAATCCCGAAGATGTCCAAATCGCTGTAGGAATGCGCAAAGGTGATCCTGATCTCCAACAAGTCAACCAAATATTAAGCGGCATTTCTCATGATGATCGCATTGCCATCATGGACCAAGCCATTGAAGACCAACCTGCGTCAACGGATGGAGATGCAGAAGAAACTGGCTTGCTCCAAGATTTCAAGACGATTTGGGATCAATATGGCAACATGTTCTTACGCGGAGCTGGTTTGACACTGTTTATCGCATTGATCGGTACAGTTGTAGGAACGACATTAGGTTTATTGATTGGCGTCTTTCGCTCAATTCCAGAATCTGATAATAAAGTGACACGCTTCTTCCAAAAAGTTGCTAATTTCTTGTTATCTGTTTATATCGAAGTCTTCCGTGGTACACCAATGATGGTTCAAGCCATGGTCATCTTCTACGGATTGGCTCTAGCCTTTGGTATTTCTCTGGATCGCACGATTGCTGCGTTGTTCATCGTTTCGATCAACACTGGTGCGTATATGACTGAGATCGTACGTGGTGGGATTTTTGCAGTAGATGGCGGACAATTTGAGGCCGCCCAAGCGATCGGCATGACCCACAGTCAAACGATGCGTAAAGTAGTGATTCCGCAAGTATTGAGAAATATTTTGCCGGCTACTGGAAATGAGTTTGTCATCAATATCAAAGACACCGCCGTATTAAGTGTCATTGGTGTAGCAGATTTATTCTTCCAAGGAAACTCCGCATCTGGTGCAAACTTCCAATTCTTCCAAACATTCACGATCGTTGGGATCATCTACTTGATCATGACCTTCACGATCACAAGAATCCTACGTGTGATTGAGAAGAAAATCGACGGACCTACTGCGTATACAAAAATTGAAGAAGTCAACAACGCGAACCTACAGGAATAAGGAGGCAGTCCTATGAGTGAGAATATCATCGAAATCAATCATTTAAGTAAAAAATTCGGCGACAATGAAGTCCTGAAAGATATTAGCATGACCGTCAATAAAGGGGAAGTCGTGACCATCATCGGTTCCTCTGGTTCAGGTAAATCAACATTCTTACGTTGTATCAATTTACTAGAAAAACCATCGGGCGGCGAGATCATTTACAACAACGAAAACGTCTTAGCACCAAAATATAATTTACCAAAATATCGGACAAATGTCGGTATGGTTTTCCAATCCTTCAATCTTTTCAATAATATGAATGTTTTAGAAAATTGTATTTCTGGACAAACCACTGTCTTAAAACGAGAGAAAGAGCATGCCCGTAAAGTAGCAATCGAAAACTTAGAAAAAGTCGGTATGAGACAATACATCGAAGCTCGCCCTTCTCAACTATCTGGTGGTCAAAAACAACGGGTCGCTATCGCTCGTGCTCTATCAATGGACCCTGATGTGATGCTCTTCGATGAGCCAACTTCTGCCCTTGATCCTGAAATGGTCGGTGAAGTATTGAATACGATCAAAGATCTAGCCCATACTGGACTGACAATGATCATCGTAACCCATGAAATGGAATTTGCGAAAGAGGTATCTGACCGAGTGATCTTCATGGATAAAGGTGTGATCGCGGAAGAAGGAAGTCCTGAAGATATCTTCGTTCATCCAAAAGAAACACGTACGAAAGAGTTCTTGTCACGCATTTTGAATAACTAATAAAGTATCAAATCACCCTTAGTATTCAAACTACCGCAACTTGATTGAGCAAGGTCACCCTACTCAAAAAGTTGCGGTTCTTCTTTTTATTTATTGTTTTTGTTCCGATTGCTTTATCGGTTGAACTTTTGCACAACCTCACGTAACATGTGGTTGTGAGAAACCACTTCAATTAAGAAGATTTAGGTAATGGAGTGATCTTTTGACTAACATTTTTTCGAGGCAGAGAAAACACGCTACTTATTCCTCTCACAGGGTTAGCAGTCGTTTCGTCAATGTGTAGCATCATTCTAGAGAATTCGATAATTTTCAGAAAATTGTTGCAATTCATCACATAATTTGTTACTTTTAACAAAATACAAAAAAGTAAAGGAGTTTTCTATGTCAAAAAAATTATCATTCAAAGAAAATCTATTCATCGGTTCCATGCTATTTGGCCTATTTTTTGGAGCTGGTAATCTTATATTTCCTGTCCATATGGGGCAAGAAGCTGGTGCGGATATCTTCTGGGCAAATCTTGGCTTTTTAGTTACAGGGATCGGTTTACCATTCTTAGGTGTCATTGCGATCGGTGTTTCAAAGACCTCTGGTGTCTACGAATTAGCACAACGGATCAATAAAACTTATGCACTTATTTTTACTGTCTTACTTTATTTAGTCATTGGTCCATTTTTTGCCTTACCACGTTTGGCAACTACTTCTTTTGAAATTGGCTTAGCACCTTTTATTCCAGCAGAAAATCAAACATTATTTTTAGCTATTTTTAGTTTCTTATTCTTTTTAGCTGCTTGGTGGTTATCCAAACGTCCAACTAAAATCTTGGATTATGTTGGTAAATTTTTGAATCCCGCATTTTTAGTATTACTAGGCATCTTGCTATTACTTGCTTTTATCAACCCACTTGGCTCAGTGGCGGATGCGCCTGTACAACCTCACTACCAAAACCAAGCATTCTTCACTGGTTTTACACAAGGATACAATACGTTGGATGCGTTAGCTGCCTTAGCTTTTGGGATCATTATCGTCACGACGATTCGTGGCATGGGTGTCACAAAGCCTTCTGATATTGCAAGAGATACGATCAAATCAGGCGCGATCAGCATCGTGTTGATGGGGATCATCTATACCCTACTTTCTTATGCAGGAACAATGAGTCTAGGAACATTTCCTATGAGTGCGAATGGTGGTATCGCCTTGGCTCAAATCGCTGATCACTATTTAGGAACTTACGGGAGTATCCTCTTAGCCTTTATCGTGATTCTTGCTTGTTTAAAAACAGGTATCGGACTGATTACTGCATTCGCAGAAACATTCACTGAATTGTTTCCTAAAAGAAGCTATCTATTCTTTGTGACAGGAACAAGTTTATTGGCATGTTTAGTTGCAAACGTGGGCTTGACGAATATTATTCAGATCTCTTTACCGGTCTTGATGTTTATTTATCCGTTGGCAATGACCTTGATCTTACTTGTCTTGTTTGGCCCATTGTTTAAACAACGTACTTCTGTTTATCGAATGACCACTTATTTCACATTACTCGCTTCCATCGTAGATGGACTGAATGCTTGTCCTGATTCAATCAAGCAAACAAGTGTCGTCAAAGGCATTTTAACATTCGCTGATTCCTATCTCCCATTCTTCTCATTAGGAATGGGCTGGATCACACCAGCATTGATTGGCTTTATCATCGGATTACTCTGGAGTTTCTTCAAAAATGAAAAAAAACCTGACTTGATTGTTAGCTAACAAAAAAAAGAGATGTTTAACTTTTTGTATAAAAAAATTAACAACTTTGGTAAACTTTCGTCACAAAATATTCACAACTCACCTTTAATATATAAGTATACCAACAAACAACCCTAACAACACTTTTTCATTTTTAACTCCTTTCCTGCTAGCTCCCCGGCTAGCAGGTCCTTTTTTTATTTATACATATACCACACATCAAGTTCTTTGAGAATCTTTAGATCCTCTCTCTCTAGTAAGAAAAACATATAAAAAAGCTATGAAAAAGCAATCTACTTTTTCATAGCTTTTATTCTTATTTAGATAATCGCTCTTGGTCTCCCGTAGGTGACAGACTAGTGATTTTTTCGATTTGTTCAATTGGGACGATTCGGATTTGTTGCTCTTGATTTTGCAAGCGAATCATCACTCGGTCATGTTCAACTGTTTTCGTTGCTACCCAACCGGAAAAGGTTTCGTACTTATTGCTTAGTGGATTCTCGCGCACTTGTAGAATCACTAAACTATTCTGAGCTGCAGCTTTTTGGAGTTCAAGAATGAACTCCCCTTGTAACCGTACATTCTCAGCTTTTTCTTCTGTGTCATTCACAAATGAATCAAAAAGTTGAAACGAAGTATTAGTCACTAACTTTGTCAGTTTCTTCATTGGTGATACTGTTTCTTCATCCATTGAATGTACCCCTCCCCTAGCCAAGAATATGTTACTTAATTACTCCTATTTTATCCAATTTTTCTTAAAAAAACAAGAATATAGTTTATTTTATACCAACTTTTACCTAAAACCACCAAACAATACATGCGTTATTTTAAGTCGTTTTTCATCCATAATTCAAGCCATTTTTCTAAGCCTTCATTGATCAATCGATAGGTTTCTTCAAAGTTATTCGTGTAATATGGATCAGGTACATTTTGTACTTTTTTGCCAATGACTGGACTCAAAAATAGTTGGATTTTCTCTTGCGCTTCAATCGGCGCAATTTGCTTTAAGTCAGCCACATTTGACTGATCCATACCGATGATCCAATCAAATTTTTGGAAGTCTTCTTGACGTATTTGGCGAGCAATCATTTCTCGCGTATCAACATGTTCTTTTGCCAAGATCGCTTGTGTCCCTGGATGAGGAGCACTACCTACCTCATAGGTACTTGTTGCAGCTGAATCAATGACGAAGGAATCCATCAAATCCTGTTCTGCTACTTTCTTTTTTAATAACCCTTCTGCCATAGGTGAACGACAAATGTTTCCTAAACAAACAAATAATACTTTCGTCATAGCATTCTCTCCTTTTGTATTCCTATTTTGGAATCAATGAAAAAAGGTCATTCGTCTTTTATTTCCTGTTCTTCTTCCAATGCGTACAACCGATACGAATACAATTCAGTATCTTTGGCTAAACGAAAGAACTGCATTGCAACTTCTAAGGGTGTTTCTGTATAACCTTGTGTGATCCAATTGACTAAGACTCCACTACAGCCATAAGAGAAAAAACGAGCATAAAATAATTTATCTTTGGAAGTTAGTTGTTTTTCTTCATCCATTTGCTCAAAGATTTTAATAAATGAGGGTTGGATCAACGCAGAAAATTGCTTTTGCAGAATCTCCTGTTCTGAACTAACGGTACTTGAATAGAACTGTTTATTTTCGGCAATGGCTTTTAACATCAGCAAGGCTTGCTCTTCCCAATTGTCGAGAGAAAGTGATTCTGTTTTTAGGTAATGTAACGAATCTTCATAGTACACCCAACGCAATAAATCATACTTATCAGTGAAATGATAATAAAATGTTTGTCGGTTGATGCCTGCTTCTTGTGCGATCTGTTGCACACTGATTTTACGAAAAGGCTGTGTTTCGCAAAGCGACACCAAGACTTTTTTGATCATTTGTTTCGTATGTGACGCCTCTCCCACAATGATCCCTCCCATCTCTTCAATCAATATTCTACTATTTGCTCTTTCAATAGAAAAGAGTGATCACACTTGGTAATCATAGCCAAAGTGTTCATACGCATAGGCGGTAGCGATCCGACCACGAGGAGTCCGTTTCAAAAAGCCTTTTTGGATCAAAAAAGGTTCATACATATCTTCGACTGTTTCTCGCTCTTCTCCAATATTAACGGATAATGTGCTTAGACCTACTGGGCCCCCACCATACAGTTCGATCATCGTACGTAGCAATTTCTGATCGACATAATCCAATCCCGCTTGATCGACCTGTAAGAGTGTCAATGCGCGGTCAGCAATCAACTGATCGATCTTGCCATCTCCTTGTACTTGGGCAAAGTCACGCACTCGTTTCAATAGACGATTGGCGATCCGCGGAGTACCACGAGAACGTCGTGCGATTTCTAAAGCCCCATCGGTGATGATCTCCGTTTGAAAAATATCGGCAGATCGTAAAACGATTTCTCTTAAATCTTCTTCTTCATAGTATTCCATGTGCGCAATGATTCCAAAACGGTCACGTAAAGGTGCAGACAGCATCCCTGCTCGAGTCGTTGCACCGATCAACGTGAAAGGTGGTAACGGAAAATGAACGGGGTGAGCGGTCGGCCCTTTCCCTACCATGATATCTACATAGAAATCTTCCATCGCCGAATAAAGCATTTCTTCTGCCACGCGAGGTAAGCGATGGATCTCATCAATAAACAAGACATCCCCTGCTTCTAGTTCATTCAAAATTGCTACCAGATCTCCTGGTCGCTCGATGGCTGGTCCACTTGTCGTACGGATATTGACTTGCATCTCATTTGCAATGACCATAGCCATCGTTGTTTTCCCCAAACCTGGAGGACCATATAACAAGACGTGGTCTAGCGGTTCTTCACGATTACGTGCCGCTTCGATGTAGATACTCAATTCTTGTTTTACTTTATGTTGACCGATATATTGCGCAAGCAATTGAGGGCGCAAAGATTTTTCTAAACTTAATTCATTTTCACCAGGTTCTGGTGAAAGAAGATGTTCATCTGTCATCAAGCGTCCTCCTTACTTTTTCATCATCAATTTCAATGCTTGCCTTAAATACTCATCCGTTGTTTGATTGTCGATTTCTTTAAGTTGTTTCTCTACACGTTTGATTTCACGCTCACTGTAACCAAGAGCAGATAGAGCTTCCATTGCCTCTGATAAGGCACTTGCATCTTGAACCGTTGCTTCATCAAATAAAGAAAATGGCGTATCGATACTCAACTCGCCAAACTTGCCTTTTAGATCCAAGATCATTTGTTGTGCTGTTTTTTTACCTACACCTGGGAACTTCGTCAAGTAAGTGACATCGCCAGTTTCCACCGCTTGGATCAAGCCAGAATGATCGTCACTCGCCATGATCGCTAATGCACTTTTCGGTCCGATCCCTGAAACACTGACTAATCGTAAAAACAATTGTTTCTCTTCGAGTGAATCAAACCCATATAGTAAATGTGCATCTTCACGAATGACTTGATGGACATAGATTTTTACTTCTTTATCTAACTTACTACTATAGCGATAAGGGTTACCTAACGCAATTTGATAGCCCACCCCTTGCGTTTCTACAACGATATAATACGGACTGATAAAAGTCACCATGCCTCTTAGATATTCATACATTGAAATTTCCTCTTTCTTTCGCACACATACGTTCCCATATTTCTATCCATTGTAGCATACTTTGCGATTTAAAAAAAGTGTTCCCAAAAACAGAACTACGAGCTTAGGTCTTTGATAAAGACCCAAACTCGTAGCATATTTTCTCTGTGTATTAGCGATTGATAGAGGCTTGACCAATCATTTCTTCATGTTGTACTTGGCCTGATTTACTTAATGAGAAATCAGCCACTTTGTCCGTATTCGTTAGAACAACTAAGACATCTGTTTGTTTACCTGCTTGTTCAACGGCACTGAGATCCATCTCTGCGAGTTGCGTAGTTGGCGAGACCTGATCGCCCTCTTTCACAAGAACATTGAACGGTGCACCTTTTAATTCAACAGTATCAAGTCCCATATGAACAAGAACTTCCACACCGGCTTCACTCAGAATACCGATTGCATGTTTTGTTTCAAATACACTAGTTACTTTACCATTTACTGGCGAATAGATTTTTTGATTGTCAGGAATGATCGCATAGCCTTCACCCATCATTTTTTGTGAGAAAACTGGATCATTCACTTCTGTAATTGCTTTAATTTGTCCGTCTGCAACGGCGAATAACTCTTCATTGGCAGTGGCTACAGCAGTTGTTCCTGCGGCTTCAAAGTTTTGTGTAGGAATAGATACGCCTTCCGCAGTTTGTAAAACACTTACTTCTTCTGGATTGACTGGATCTAATTTGTTCAAGATCCCTTTACGTCTAAACACTACAGTTAAACCAAATGGTACGATGATTGCGATGATCATTGCAATCGTGAATGGTAACCACGTTTGTGCTTGGATCGCTAAGATTCCTGGCAAGCCACCTACACCAATCGCATTTGCTCGAACATCCATCAAGTTCGCAAACATCCCTGCCACACCAGAACCGATCATTGCAGCTACAAATGGATACACATATTTCAAGTTGATCCCAAACATAGCTGGTTCCGTTACTCCTAGATAACAAGAAATCATCGCTGGAATAGAAACTTGTTCTTCTTTTTTATTGCCGCGATGCAAGAAGATGATTGCAAGTACGGCAGATCCTTGCGCAATATTTGACAATGCGATCATTGGCCATAAATTGGTTGAACCAAAGTCAGCAATCAACTGCATATCGATTGCATTTGTCATATGATGTAATCCCGTAATAACCAGTGGGGCATACAAGAAACCAAATAACGCACTGAATAACCAACTGATTGATGAAGTCAATCCAGTATTCACGATTGATGAAATCCAGTTACCAATTGCCCAACCGACTGGACCTAACACTACATTAGCAGCGATAACTGTTGGTAATAGTGAGAACAGTGGGACAAAAATCATTGAGATCGATTGTGGGATATACTTACGGAAGAAAATCTCTAAATAAGCAAGTAAGAACCCGGCAAGCATCGCTGGAATGACTTGCGCTTGGTAACCAATCATTTGTACTTGTGCAAAGCCAAAGTCCCAAAATGGGATATCTGCAGCGGCAGTTGAGGCGACACTATAGGCATTTAATAATTGCGGTGAAACCAAAGTAATCCCTAAAACAATTCCTAAAATCTGTGTCGTTCCCATTTTCTTTGCAATACTCCAAGTGATCCCTACAGGTAGGAAATGGAAAATCGCTTCCCCAGGTAGCCATAAGAATGAATTAACTCCATTCCAGAATGTCGAACTTTCTGCAATCGTTCCACCTAAACTCTCGAACTGAATGCCTTCCAACACGTTACGGAACCCTAAAATCAATCCCCCAACAATGATTGCTGGAATCAATGGTGTGAAGATTTCAGCTAGAACTGCAATTGCTCGTTGCAATGGATTAAGATTCTGTTTCGCAGCAGCTTTACTTTGTTCTTTTGAAACGCCTTCAACTCCTGATACCGCAACAAAGTCGTTATAAAATGTTGAGACATCGTTCCCGATGATTACTTGGAATTGACCAGCATTGGTAAACATTCCTTTCACACTGTCAATCTCTTCGATCTCAGCTTCATTTGCTTTTGCAGGATCATTTAAAACAAAGCGCATTCGTGTCGCACAATGGCTAACCGCAGAGATATTTTCTTTCCCGCCGACTCCTTTTAACAGCTTCTCGGCATCTGCTTGATATTTCCCCATAACATAAACCCCTTTCATTTGACTTGTTTATACAAGTTACTTTGTACTCACACTATAATGTTTTTCTTAGCAGATTGCAAGCGTTTTATGCCAAAAAAATAAATAATTTGTAATCGTTATTATCCTTGTCGTAAAAACATCTATCTTCTATCCAAGTCCAGTTTGAAATCTACATATAGCTGTAGTATAGTTTATAAGCGAAGAACGAACGATTGCCCAAAGGAGAGGGAAGATGAACAAATTCAATGAAATTTTTTTAGACTTAGAAAAGAAAATCTTAGACAAAGAGTATCCTCCTCATACTTTACTACCTAGTGAAAATCAATTGATCAAAATCTATGGTGTTTCACGGGAAACAATTCGTAAAGCACTTAATCTATTGACAACAGAAGGATATATCCAAAAGAAACAAGGAAAAGGATCGATCGTTTTAGACCGTAACCGCTTTGATTTTCCTATTGCTGGATTGACAAGCTATAAAGAGCTTCAAGAAAACCAACATATCCCTAGTGAAACGATCGTGCAAACACTTGAAGAAACAGTAGTCGACAACGAATTACACAAAGTAACTGGCTGGCCAGTCAATACACCTGTCTGGCATTTAGTCCGCCAACGGAAAATCAATGGCGAAGTCGTCATTTTAGATCGAGACTATTTGTTAAAAGAAACCATTCCTACTTTGACCAAGGAACAAGCAGCGAATTCGATTTATGAATACTTTGAAAATGAGCTAGATCTCTCCATTGCCTATGCTCAAAAAGAAATCACCGTCGAACCGATCGATGATAGTATTTCAGAATCAATGGACCTCCACGACGATCCCTATGTCGTAATTGTTCGCGGACTCGTCTATTTAGAGAATACCGAATGCTTCGAATACACCGAATCAATCCACCGCCTCGACAAATTCCGGTTCGTGGAATTTGCACGAAGAAGAAGGTTGTGAGAAAGCCGTTCAGCTCCGAATAGTAAGACGAAAATTGAGAAAATAGCTCTTCATATTTTTTCGATTTTTGACTTATTATTGAAGGAGTTGGCTTTCGAACACCGTTTATCTAGGTTGTGAAAGAAGCGGTTAGCACTAAGGCAGAAGACAGAAAAATCAAAAATGGCTGTTTCATTTTTGATTTTTTTGGCTTGTGACCGAAGTGTTGCTTCTTGAACACCGTTTATCAAGGTTGTAAGAAACCCCAATAGCTCGACGTAATTAGGTAGCAAGTAAGTCCTATTCTTTAAAATTATGCTAAATCGCTTGGCTATCCCCCTCCTAAAAGCAGATTGTTTGCTTCTATTTCAGATGGCAGTATGATTAGGAGACAAAGGGGGCAGTATCAATGAGTAAACCAACCGACACAAACAAAGAGGACTTAAAAGAAACATTATCTCCGATTTCTTATGCAGTGACACAAGAAAATGCGACAGAACGTCCATTTACTGGAGAATACGACGACTTTTATGAAAAAGGGATCTATGTCGATATCGTTAGCGGCGAACCGCTTTTCAGTTCTGCAGAGAAATATGATGCAGGCTGTGGCTGGCCAGCTTTCAGCCAACCCATCAGCAGAAAAGACGTCAAAGAAAAAGCGGATTTTTCTCATGGGATGCACCGAGTCGAAGTAAGAAGTAATGAAGCCGACTCCCATCTTGGACATGTTTTTAATGATGGACCCGCAGATAAAGGTGGCTTACGCTATTGCATCAACTCTGCTGCCTTGAAGTTTATCCCTTATGAAGAAATGGATGCTGCTGGTTACAGTGAATATAAATCAATTGTCGAATAAGTCGAAGGTGATCAAATCACATCGCTCCGAAAAATAAGCCTGAACCTCAGGAAATTGTTCTAATTTCTGGAGGTTCAGGCTTATTTTTGAAGGTGCGACAGAACTTTTATATGATCAAGATTCTTAATACTCGTGCCCATGGAGATTGCCCACTTCTTCAAAACCAGCAGCCTTCCCCTTTTGATGAAAGATCTCTTGCTTGTTTTCTCGGACAATCAAGGTCATCTCTGTACTCGCTTTTTCACGGATGATCCGACTCATTTGACCTTGTTGTGGCGCCATCAACGCATGCCCTTCTTTTGCTAGCACTTGCATTTCTAGTTCAATATTTTTTTGCTGTATTCGAATGATCAGATGCTCCTCTTCACGGAAAATCTCCGAAATTTTGGCTCCATCATAGGTGGATAAGCGATATTCTTCTTCACCGACTTGTAAAACCGAAATGATTCCTAAAAAACGGAAACCTAAAAACGGGATCTCAGCTGCGGAAAAGAAAAAACGAGCATCTGAATCAGTAAACTGGTTGCATTGGACCCATAAATAGGTTGCGGGAAATGAACTTCCCCAATCCTTTTCTAAATACCCTACTCCATTCGTAAAATCAATGAGTTGGCCGTTCCAACTCAACGTTCCTTCTAACGAATGCTTCATGCTTAAAATTCCGTGGTAGCATTCCATAAAAGATAAATAAGAGAAAGGTCCCATGATACTCGGGGCATAGCGACTCCTTTTTAACGGAGTAAACTCTCCGTAAGAAATCGTTCCTTCGATCGTCAACGAGGGGCTACGTAAAGCTAGTGTGATTCCTTCCTCGCTAAATGTATTTTCACCGATTTTCACAAACAAACGATCTTCGCTTGCCATGAAGACTTCACGATCAAAATGAAAGACTTCCGAGGACTCATGATTGATCACTTGGATAAACGGGCACTTTTCGCCTTGTTCTCCAATGGAGTACCCCGGAATAAATGCGTAGACTTCATCGCCGATTTGATGCTTAAAATACCAACCTTCAAAGAACGGCGCTTTTTTCGTTTCACCATGATAAAACTTATCCGTTGTAATCACTTCGTCCACTCCCTTCAGCTAGATTAAGTTTACCATGTTTTTTTATAGCTTATAGCCGATACGCTTGACTCTAGGTCATGAACTAATGTAACCAGAAAAAACACATGATCCGTTTCTTGCTACTCGGATCATGTGTTTTTGATTTCATTCACCTAGATACAGATGTCCACGATTTTAGGACAAAAGATCTGGCCATTTTTTCAACGCCTGATTGACTGCGCCGATCGGAAAGCCGACAATACTATAGTAATCGCCAGAAATCGACTCTACGAAAGCCCCTGCGTAACTTTGAATGCCGTACGCCCCAGCTTTATCACGGTGATCGCCAGTTGCTAGATAGCGCTCGATCTCTTCATCGGTCAATTCATAAAAAGTGACTGATGCTTGGGAAAGGATGCACTCTTCTTGCGTCCCATCAGTTATTACGACGGCTGTGTAGACGTCGTGTGTCGTACCACTGAATTTGCGTAACATCCGTTTTGCCTCTTCATCATCCTCCGGTTTACCAAGGATTTCGTTTCCTAGAACTACGGTAGTATCACTAGCAATGACTAACGTTTCTTCATTATTTTGTACAGCAGCTGCTTTTTCTGCTGCCATTCGTTGGACATAAGCAACTGGGTCTTCTTTTGGCTTAGGCGTTTCATCAATATCTGCCGGTTGGATCGAAAATGCTGGCACTAATCTTCCGAGTAATTCTTTTCTTCTAGGCGACTGTGAAGCCAATACTATTTTCATCAAAAACTTCCTTTCCGAATCTCGCGGATCAATGCGGATCTTGGATTCGTTTAAACATTCGTTCCATGTCGGAATTCGTAAAGTGGATCAATACCGGACGACCATGAGGACAGTTGAATGGATTCTCACATTTTGCTAAGTCTTTTAATAAGACCCTCGCTTGTGCTTCGTTCAAGTAGTGATTCGCTTTGATCGAGCGTTTACAGCTCATCATGATTGCTGTGGCTTCTCTGAATTTCTTCACACTCACTTCACCCGTTGTCAATAACATGTCGATCATCCCTTGAATGATCGATTCTTCTTCCCCACTTGGATACCATGTCGGATGCGCTCGCACGATAAAACTATTCTGACCAAATTCTTCCAGATAAATGCCCGCCTCTTCCAATAGTTCTTTCTTCTCTTTTAACTTGATTGCATCACTATTAGGATAGTCTAAAACAAAAGGCACGAGTAATTCTTGCAAATCATCTGAAACATCGCCGATTTTTTCACGGAAATATTCATATTTGATCCGCTCTTGCGCAGCATGTTGGTCAATGATGTATAAGCCTTCATTGCTTTGAGCAAATAGATAGGTTCCATGCATTTGGCCAAAATATTCAAGATGTGGGAAGCGTTGTGTTGGTACTTCCTGCTCGACTTTACTGATTGCTTTTTCCAACATTCGGCTGTCTTGGCTCATGTCAAACTCGGGATGCAACTTGCTTTCTTCTTGCTCAAAGCTTGGTTCTTCCTCTATGCTTTTCTCTTCTACTGATGCTGTTCGTTCTTCTTGTACTGAGTAGTTATCAACAGTGGATAAATGATTTTTCTGAAAGTTATCCACTGGTTTTTCTACAAAGTTATCAACACTTTCACCAGAGTTATCCACCGTTTTTTCCACTTTTTCTGGATAATTCAGTGTATCTTCAGAAAAAACAGAAGAGTTTTCAACATTTTCCACAGACTTATCAACAGGATAGGTTGATTTTTGTGGATTTTCTTCAACATAAAATGTACCTGTCTGGCGATCAAAATTTAAACTTTGGGGTTTCTTTGGTGGTTCCTCAAACGCGTAAGAAAGATCGATTTCGATTTGTTCCGTTTTAGGTTGATCGGCGATTTTTTTCTTGAAACGTAAATTGTCTGCTGCACTAGGAATCAGATTTTCTTGACTTAGTGCTTGTTGGATCGCTTGTGCAATCAATTCAGTCAGTTCTTTTTCCTTCGATAAACGAACTTCTTGCTTCGTTGGATGGACATTCACATCGACAAGCAATGGGTCCATTTTGACTTCTAAAACAGCGATTGGAAAACGACCCACCATCAGTTTAGAACCATAACCTGCCACGATTGCTTTGTTCAAGGAAAAGTTCTTGATAAAACGACCGTTAATGATCGTTGAAAGATAATTGCGACTTGCTCGAGTGACTTCTGGTAAAGAAATGTAACCAGAAACTTCAAAATCTAGATCGTTTGCTTCAACCTTCAACATTTTTTTCGCTGTCGCCAAACCATAGATTCCGGCAATCGTTTGTTTCAAATCTCCGTTGCCAGCTGTTGCTAACATCTTGTTGCCATCATGGACTAAGCGAAAAGCGATGTCGGGATGGCTCAACGCTAGTCGATTGACGATATCGCCTATATTTGCCAATTCCGTTTGTAATGTCTTGACGTATTTTAACCGTGCAGGCGTGTTAAAAAACAAATTGCTCACTGTGATTTTCGTACCCTGTCTCAATGGAGCAGGGCGATGTGTCAACACTTCCCCACCTTTTAATTCAAGATAGGTCCCTTGTGTTTCATCTTGATTAGCTGTCTCGATCGTCAATTCAGAGACAGAAGCAATACTAGGAAGAGCTTCCCCTCGGAACCCTAATGTCCGAATACGGAACAAGTCATCACGGTTATGGATTTTACTCGTCGCGTGACGTTTGAACGCATTTTCAACGTCTTCTGCTAAGATTCCTTCACCATTATCGATGATTTGGATTTTTCGTAAACCGGCTTCTTCTACGAGAATATCGATTTGAGAGCTATGGGCATCAATGGCATTTTCAACAAGTTCTTTCACCACAGAAGCAGGTCGTTCAACGACTTCTCCTGCGGCGATTTGATTGGCCAAGCGTTCGGATAATTCTTGGATCTTCGCCATCGATCAGCACCTTCTTCCTATAATTGTTTTTGCAGTTCGTACAATTTATTCAACGCATCCATTGGCGTCATTTCTAGTAGGTTCAACTGTTTCAATGCAGCAATGATTTGCGTTTCAGCTTCCGTTGCTTCACCAAATAAAGATAGTTGTTGACTCTCTTCATTGACCTGCTGGCTTGGTTGAGTTGTTTGTGTCATTGGATAGTCGCTTTTTTTCGTGACAGATGCTTCAAGTGCCGAGACATGGTGTGTCGTTTCTCCTGATTCTAAAAAGGCTAAGATCGCAGAGGCACGTGACAATAATTCATCTGGTAGACCCGCAATCTTAGCTACATGGATCCCGTAGCTTTTATCTGCTGGACCGTCCATCATCTTGTGTAAAAATACCACATCGCCATCTTTTTCGACTGCACCAACATGGACATTTTTCAATTGCGGCAATTCCGTATCAAGCACTGTCAACTCATGATAGTGCGTAGAAAACAATGTCTTGGCTTTAACGTGTTGATGGATATACTCAATGATAGCTTGTGCTAATGCCATACCATCGTAAGTGGCTGTTCCTCGACCGAGTTCATCAAATAAAATCAAACTGTTCGGTGTCGCATGGCGCAACGCTTGGTTGGCTTCCATCATTTCTACCATAAAAGTACTTTGTCCTGCAATCAAATCATCACTTGCACCGATTCGAGTAAAGATTCGATCAAAAATCGGCAGCACTGCTTTTTGCGCCGGAACAAAACAGCCCATCTGTGCCATCAATACTGTCAATGCCAACTGTCGCATATACGTACTTTTACCAGACATATTTGGCCCAGTGATCAACAAGATCATTTCTTCTTCCGACATGATCACACTATTTGGAATGTATTCTTGATGTCCTAATACTTTTTCTACCACCGGATGACGTCCTTCTTCGATCACCAATGTTTTTTTGTTCGTTAATTCTGGACGAACATATTGATAACGTTCACTGATCGTTGCAAAACTTTGTAAGACGTCTACAGTACTCAATGATTTTGCTAAGGTTTGCAATGGCTGGATTGCTTTTTTCACTTCTTCTCTAACAGCTAAAAAGAGTTGGTATTCTAGATCTACTGATTTTTCTTCCGCTTCTAGAATCTGTGTTTCTAATTCTTTTAATTCAGGAGTGATAAATCGTTCTGCATTGGCTAACGTTTGTTTACGTTCATATTTTTCCAGTTCAGCATTCATCAAATTCGCTTTCGTGATTTCAATATAGTAACCAAACACTCGATTAAACCCAACTTTTAAATTTTTGATCCCTGTACTTTGGCGTTCGCGCGCTTCTAATTCTGCTAACCACTGTTTGCCATTTCTCATCGCAGAACGATAGGTGTCTAGCTGTTCATTGAAGCCGTCTTTAATGACGTTTCCTTCAGTGATTTGTAAAGGTGCATCCTCTTGGATCGCTTGTTCGATCAACTCAACTAATGAATCCATTGGCTGCATATCTGTTAATAACTCTGACCATTGTCCTTGATCGATGCCTTCAATCAGCCCGCGAATCATCGGTACTTGTTGTAGCGATGTTTTTAACTGGATCAAATCTCGACCATTGACGTTACCAAATGCGACACGTCCAGCTAAACGTTCTAAATCATAGACTTTCGTCAACGCACTCTGTAAATCAAGACGTTCAAAATAACTATTGATCAGCGATGCCACCATTTCTTGCCGAGCATTGATCTGATGGGATTGGATCAGCGGACGATCAAGCCATTGTTTGAGCAAACGTCCTCCCATTGCAGTTTTGGTTTCATCTAATAACCATAGAAGTGTGCCGTGTTTTTTTCCAGTACGGATCGACTGGCTTAATTCTAAATTGAATTTAGAATAATAATCCATCTTCAAGAAATGATCTGGTTGGTATTCGACCGCTTTTTGGATATGTGCCAAACTTCTTTTTTGGGTGACTGCTAAATAAGTAAGTAACTTCCCAGTCGCTTCCTTTTCTAATTCATCCGTCAACTCACTCGTTAGAAAATTGAATTCTGCATTTTCTTCTACACTTTCTTGTTTTGAGAAGACTAAGCCAAGTCTTGTGCTTAGTTGTTCATATAACGTTTCACTGATCTCTGTTCCTAGAATCAATTCTTTTGTTTGTAACGCGGAAGTTTCGTTCAAGACAGCTTCTTCGTCAAGTAAGCGGGCTGTTTTTAATTCGCCTGTACTCAAATCGGCATAAGCAAACCCAAAAGCGGAACCTTGATTGACCACCGCCGTCAGAAAGTTGTTGTCTTTGGCTGATAATCCTTTACTATCCATCACTGTTCCAGGAGTCACTAATTGCACGACTTCTCGTTTGACCATGCCTTTGGTCGTCTTTGGATCTTCGACTTGTTCACAAATCGCTACTTTGTATCCTTTTTCGATCAAACTGTCGATATATCCTTGTGCAGAATGATGCGGGACCCCACACATCGGAATTGGATCATCCGCATTACGATTTCGACTAGTTAATGTCAGTTCTAAGATTTGTGCTGCTTTGACAGCATCTTCATAAAATAATTCATAAAAATCTCCGAGACGATAGAACAAAAAAGCATCTTGGTATTGTGCCTTGATGCTTAGATATTGTTCCATCATTGGAGTGTTCTTAGTTTTTTGAGGCATTATGCTCCTCCTCTATATACTCATTGATTTCATTTTGGATCATTTGAGTCAAGTGTTGCAATAACTCGTTTGCTTCCATCAATTGACGGCGGTAAGCGATCACTAAAGGATATTCGTCGATAGATTGTGTCAGGACTTCGATCCGTTTGATTGCTTCTTTTTCTGCTTCTTTTTGCCCATAATGCGCATATTGTACTGCATCTTTTTGCGCTTGCTTCAATGCTTCTGTTTGTTGATTCAAGTAACGACTATGTTTCACTTTATGTTCCAATTCTTGATAACGTGTGATCGTTTCATTCTTCTTTAAAAGAGTCGCCAATTGGTCGACTTCTAATTGGATCGTCGTTTTGTCCTGCACATTCCCTCTCGCTTTCTATTCTCTGTAAGGGCGGTCATCGTTGATTTGGATCAATTGGATATCTTTTGCCTGTCCCGTCTGGTCGTCGATGTCCAAGATACAACCACTTAAAAGCCCTCGACCTTGTTCCACCACTTCAAAACGCTTTGGTAAAGCCGTTAAAAATTTTTCAATGACTGGTTCACGGCGCATCCCTAAAATCCCATCATATGGACCCGTCATACCGACATCCGTCAAATACGCCGTTCCTTGTGGTAAGATTCGTGCATCGTTCGTTTGAACGTGCGTGTGTGTACCGACTACAGCAGATACTTTTCCATCTAAAAACCAGCCCATTGCTTGTTTTTCACTCGTCGTTTCTCCATGAAAATCAACAAAAATGATCGGTGTTCTTTTCCGAGCTTCTTCGACTAACTCGGTCATTTTACGAAATGGATCATCTAAATCAACCATAAATGAACGAGCTTGCATATTGATGACCGCCAGTTCCAATTGATTGACTTTGACAAAAACGATTCCTTGCCCAGGCGTTCCTTCTGGAAAATTTGCTGGACGAACCATTTTTTTCGCATCATCGATAAATTCAAAAATATCACGATTGTCCCACGTATGATTCCCCATCGTCACGACATCTACGCCATCTTGCAGAAACTTCTTATAAATTTTCTCTGTGATCCCACGACCTGAAGCCGCATTCTCACCATTCACGATCGTCATTTGTGGACGATATTTTTTCTTCAAGCGAGGGAGATATTCTGTGATCATTTCTCTACCCATCGCACCTACTACATCACCAATAAACAATACCCGCACACGATTTCCTCTTCTCTTCTAACGTATCTTATATTATAAGTGTTTTAGTAAAGAAAGGAAAGAGGTTGTAAAAGAAGCTCTTTTCTAGAATATCAAGGAAGGGTATTTTGAACTAGCTAGCAACAGCTTTTCCTCTCCTTATCTCTAACTATGTAAATTGATCAAAATTTATTTTTTAATTCTTTTTACTAAGTAAACAATAGACAGGGCTAAACCTATGAAGAGCATAAACCAAAACAGCAATTTCAAAACCAAACCGACGTATACGATGATGTCTCCCATGATATCACCTCCTATTTTAAAGAAGTCAGATAGTACCTATCTGATAATATGATAGCATACCGTTTATGTATCATAAAAAACCACAAAAAGAGAGGGCATTCCATCAGAAAAATCCTGTTGCATGCCCTCTTTTTAACTAAAATTATTGTTGTATGATGTTTATGACCTAAATCAAAGCTAACTCTTTCAATGCCTTCCAAATACCATCTTGATCATTCGTATCTGTCACCATTTTTGCTTCCGCTTGGACTTCTGGTACGGCATTCCCCATTGCCACCCCAATGCCAGACATACGAAGCATTTCGCGATCATTTTGTCCGTCACCAAAACTGATGACGTCTTCTGGCGCAATCCCTACTCGATTGGCTAGGTTCATGATCGTTACCGCTTTGGAACCATCGTGTGGCACCACATCGACACTATTTTCGTGCCAGCGCACAAAACGGATACGATCGTAAGCACTGAATTGTTGATCATAAGAGTGATCAAAGAAAGCTAATGCTTGATAGACATCCTGTTTTTCAACAAAGTATTCGTCCAATTCTGGTAAATGTGCACCAAATGAATGCATCGCATCTTCCATCATATCGATACGATTAGATGAAAAGCGTTTGATTGAATCTAAACTAACAAATGCTGTATCAATATCCTTTTCTTGCGCTTCTTGAATAAATTGGTGTAATTGTTCTTGATCCAGCAAATTTTTATAGACTTGTTCATGATCCAAAAATCCGGCTGCACCGTTACATAGAATATAATTGCTAAATGCTAGATCACGGATAACTTCTTGTGCGTGAAAGCGACTACGCCCTGTAGCAATCGTCACTAAATGTCCATCTTTACGCAGTTTTTCCAAGGCTTCCCTTGTACTGTCCAATGCCTGTTTGTTGGAATCTAACAACGTGCCGTCGATATCAAAAGCAATTAATTTGCGTGTCATTCTATCTCGCCTCTCTATAAATACTTACTTGCTTCTCTCGTTGCAAGCTTGCTTAATTCTTTTGTCAATTGTTCTTTTACCCAAAGTGGATTTGTTTTGCTATAGTCCCGCAACGCCCAACCAATAGCCTTTTGAATAAAAAATTCCTTTGTTGAACGATCTGCGTCAATCGCTCGTTCGAGTAGAGCGACATCTGTCTCTTCTTTGAACCCTAGTTGCAGGGTGATCGCAATTCGTCTTAACCAAAAGTCTTCTTGACCTTCAAATAATTTGAAAACCGCCTCAACTTCTTGGTGAAGTTTTCCCCACGTGCTGTAGACTTTTTGCCAAGAATCAATACTGTCCCACCATTCCTTCTGTGAGACAAGCTCAAGTAACCATACTAAGTTATCAAAAGAAAGACGCTTGACGTTCTTTTGGACTAAATCGATCGCTAAATACTGATACTCCCGTTCTTCCTGCATATAATAATCTTTTACTAATAAAAGTAAGTCTGAAATAGGTATCTCCTGGCTTTCTTTTAAAAGAGCCTTTTGTAGTAACGCTCTTTCTGGCTTAGGAACTCCTGCAAATCGGAAATGATGCTTCATGTAAGCTTCCATCTGCTGAGCTTTTTCTTTATTATTCGGAAAAACAATTGTCTCCAAGGGATGGCCTCCTTCGATTTTTAAAGGAACGAACTAGTCAACATAGGATGATTTTGATTGATTCAACCATGCATAACCTAAACCAATGACTAAACCACCACCAACGTAATTCCCAATCAACGCAAAGGAAAGATTGTGGATCACATTACCAACAGTCATGGCATCCATCTGCCCACCTGAAACAAAATAAGCTAATGTGAATGCCGGGAAGTTGGCAATAACGTGTTCATAGCCTAAAAAAGCAAAAATGAAAATAATGAAAACAATCGCTAAGACTTTCCCTGCATCATCTTTCATTCGCATACTAATCAATACCGCTGTATTTACTACAATGTTGGCAAACATTGCTTCCACCAAAATGGTTGTTGTCGGTTTCGTCAATTTGACTGCAATCGACTCTAACATATAATTATCCATCGGCAGATCTTGGAATGGTGTCGTCAAAGAAATTAAAAAGCCAAATAATACCCCACCAATCAAGTTAAATAAAATACAAGTAAACAGAATTTTTGCAGCTAGACCTAATTTTAACCGCTTACGTTGGACCCCGACCGACATATAAAGCATATTTGAGGTACCAAGTTCAGCATTCATGTATAAAATCATGACTAACGACCAACTAAACATAAACGCATAAAGTATCTTTCCAAATCCATGAGCAATATGCTCACCTTTGATTGCAATCGAAAAAGCAACAGCAGTTCCAAGTGTCAAGAACAAACTGGCTAATAAAGCACGCACGGCATAACGGGCGTAACTATTTCCGATCAAATCAACTTTCTTTTCGATTGATGCCTCAATCTTTTCAAACAACGGTGATACTGGGTTCATCTCTTTTCTCCTTTAAGATTTGTTCAATTATTTTCATGCTTTTGGCATATACCCTCTTATTCTATAGACAGAACTGGGGTTTGTAAAGCTTTTTTGCTACTTATTCTCTTGACATTGATAGGTCATATCGCTTATACTGTAGTTCGTGTAAAATAATGCAGCAGAAAAATAATAACTCGTCCCTAGTTTGTTGCCCCGCTTCGGGTTCAATTGCGTAACCGCGGCTGCAAAGGTGAAGATTGAAGAACAAACTATACGATTATGAATTTTTTAACGGATTATTTTACTCCAAAAAATATAGTTATCTATTGGAGGAAATTTTAATGTCTCGTTATACAGGACCATCATGGAAAATTTCTCGTCGCTTAGGTATTTCATTATCTGGCACAGGAAAAGAATTAGCACGTCGCCCTTACGCTCCAGGTCAACATGGACCAAACAGCCGTGGCAAACAATCAGAATACGGTATGCAATTAACTGAAAAACAAAAATTACGTCATATGTACGGTATGAACGAACGTCAATTCCGTAACTTGTTCGTTAAAGCAAGCAAAATCAAAGAAGGTAAACACGGGGTTAACTTCATGATCTTACTAGAACAACGTTTAGACAATGTTGTTTATCGTTTAGGTCTTGCAACTACTCGTCGTCAAGCACGTCAATTAGTTAACCATGGTCATATCATGGTTGATGGCAAACGTGTTGATATCCCTTCATACCACGTTGCAGTTGGTCAAGTGATCTCAGTTCGTGAAAAATCACAAAACATCTCAACTGTAAAAGAAGCAGTTGAAGCAACTGTTGGACGTCCAGCATTCGTAAGCTTTGACGCTGAAAAATTAGAAGGTTCATTGACTCGTTTACCAGAACGTGACGAATTGTACCCAGAAATTGACGAAGCACTTGTCGTTGAATACTACAACCAAAGCCTATAATTCAAAAAACTTTGGTACAAAAAAAACCGGCTATCCTTTGGATAGCTGGTTTTTTTAGGTTGTGAAAGAAGCGCTCAGCACTAAGGCATAAGCCAAAAAAATCGAAAATGGCTGTTTCATTTTTGATTTTTTTGGCTTATGTCCGAAGTGTTGCTTTTTGAACACCGTTTATCAAGTTTGTGAAAAAGACGGGTAGCTCCAAGTAATAAGGCAAAAACTGGGAAAATAATTCTCCATATTTTTTCAGTTCTTGCCTTATTATCGTAGGAGTTGGCTTTTGAACACCATTTATCAAGGTTGTGAAAGAAGCGTTTTGACTTGAGCAGTAAGATAGAAAATCAGAAAATAGCTGTTCATATTTTTTGATTTTTTAGCTTAATGTTGAAGATCAGCTTTTTGAACACCGTTTATCGAGGTTGTGAAAAAGCTGACTAGCTCCAAGTAATAAGAAATAATGTCCCCGTGTCTTTTCTTCGCTCGGACACACATAAAAAGATAGACCTCAAAACAACGTACGTATTTCGTTGAGTCGAGTGCTATCTTTTTATGTTGGCTTTAGCAGGTTCAGGTGCATCCATGACTCGAACAATAGCAAGAGAAATCAATTTGTATTCGCTACTTGGGTGATAAAACAGCGAAGTTTTTGATATTCTCAATTGTTCTCTGAAGATACAGCTTCTAACTGCCACTTCCCACTTGGTTTAGACGAGGAAAAGAACATGTCCTCTACAGTGTGATGCTTCAAATTTCATAAACTGTCTCGCATCATTGTTTTTCCAATGAAATGTCTCCTTTAAGCAAGCAACTGCTTAGTTTCTCCTTTTATCAATGGTGGATAGACATGTTAACTTGTCACTTTCACAGTTGCTGATTATTGGCACATCCATTCGTCAAACAGCTTTTTGTTACCCATGGCAAATCGATGAATGTTCACTGGCCGTTTCAACCAACAAACCAGTTCATTGACTAGGTTGGGCACCTATCTGTAGAAAGATCATGAATGATCATCCTCATTTTTCTATGTGCCAAAATATAGTTGATTATGTTATATAAAAATTATATCACGTATCAAAACACTTGCTATTCATACTTTTTCTCACATTTGGAAATATTTTTGTACTCTTACTTCTTATGTGCTTTTAAAAATATATCATAAAGAGACTTTACATTTATTTTCTCTTCCTCTATAATTTCGTTAACCACAAAAATAAATAAGGTTAACGAAAGGGGAACGGATGACAAAATCATTAAAAGAACTTATACTCGTTGCCGAATTTGCTGCAATCATTGCAGTTCTCTCACAATTTGTTATTCCATTAGGATTGATTCCACTTACTGGTCAGACTTTTGCGATTGGCTTGACCGCCACGTTTCTTGGGAAACGTGCTGGTACTCTCGCAGTTTGTATGTACCTCTTATTAGGCTTGATCGGACTTCCCGTCTTTTCTGGTATGACTGGGGGAACGGGCATCTTATTCGGACCATCAGGTGGCTACCTTTTTGGTTTCATTCTCCAATCTTTCTTCATTGGTTGGTGGATCGAAAAGACCAGTACGCGCTTTTTCCACGCTTGGTGTGCCAATCTATTCGGCTCTCTTCTTGCTTTAGCTGTAGGAACTCTTTGGTTATCGTTTAGTAGTCATTTGTCCGTTCAAACTGCTCTATTGAGTGGGTTCTTCCCCTTCTTGTTACCAGAGTTGCTCAAAAGTACGGGAGCAGCTTATGTTGGCACTACTTTAAGAAAAAGATTACGATTCAACATTCAAAAATTAGTTTAAAAAATTAATAGGATAAAAAAGAAAAACTTTAAAAATAAGCGATATCCGCTAAATAGAGCAACTATTTTTTGGCGGATATCGCTTATTCTCATAGCCAGACACTTCTATAATCATCCAGTTATACCATTTCATTTTTCACTATCAGCTTATTATTCGTCGTATAGATGAAGGACAGAAAGAAAACAAAGGCTTGCAGTGGGAAGATCACCATTCGCTCCGTCAACCCTAAAATATTCCATCCTTGTGCCATTCCAATTGGATTCAATGCGCCAAAGAAAGTGATCAATATGGCGGTTGCAATACATATTTTTCCTAACGTACGTAGTTTTTCTTGTTTAAGATAACCAAATCCAATAAGGAATAAAGACGATATAGTAGTAAATACGACAATGATCGTCACAACAATATGCATCGTATTTTGGAAATTCATATCCGCCTTATCGCCTGTCAATGGAAATAGTTTATAGCCTACCACTGTAGTGCTTGCCATCACAAGAAAAATCAGATAACCGATCCGAGTCATCCCATGATACTTTTCAAAGGCGGTCACGACCATTCCGATGACAAACAGTAAAAAGCCTATACCATAGATAAGCAGGATCATATTCAATAAATTCGCATTTGGCGCACCAACGGCGGTTAAAGAACTGATGTCTGTCGTGATTGGATCATATGATTCCCAAAGGTATTGCCCAAGAAACACATGTACAAAATAAGCAACTACACTAACCATTCCAAGAGGCATCACCCAATCGATCACTTTCATACGTTTCCCCCACTTATTCTTCTTACAGCTATTTAAGCAACCATCCACCATCGATTGGAACGATTGCTCCATGGATATAACTCGCTTGAGGCGTCGCAAGAAATAACGTCAATTCTGCCACTTCTTCCGGCTGTGCCCAACGCTTAACAGGCGTTTCTTCTGCGACCCATTTGGCCATCTCTCCGTCACCTGCAAAATCAGCTGCATTCATCGGTGTTTGGATGGCGCCAGGTGCGATGGCTTTTACACGTATCCCTTGCGCAGCATAATCAAGGGCTAATTGCTTTGTGAACCCAATAATGGCATGTTTGGCACTCGTATACGCGATCCCACCACCGCCAGCCACCATACCTGCAATGGAGGCCATATTGATGATCGTTCCCGTTTGCTTTTCGAGCATATCAGGCAACACTTGTTTTGTTAATCGAAAGAGACTTTTTACGTTGACCTCATAGATCCGATCCCAAAGTGTTTCGTCTGTGTCTAATAAAGGCTTGTAGCCATCAAGAATCCCTGCGGTATTCAATAAGATTGAAATATCGCCGATTTTTTCATGACACGTAGTGACCGCTTGTTCAATCACTTCTTTTTGTGAAATATCACCGAGAAATGAGATAAAATGCGTAGGATATTGTATAGCTAGTTCTTCCATCTTACCTAATTTCAGATCCACACCAAATACTTTCGCTCCTTGATTTAAAAAAGCTTCTGCTTGTGCAGCACCGATTCCTTGAGCGGCGCCTGTCACAAAGACGACTTGATTCGCTAAGTCCGGATAATGATTCGTCATTCAACGATCATCCAATCTTCTGCTAGAATATCGCAAACGGTTGGCGCAAAGCTAGAAAATCCTTCGTCGCTCGTTTTGATCAGAAAATAAGGCGTTACTGGACAACCATCAAATTCATCATCGGATACTAGAACAACATATAATTCAAATCCACTCCAACCTTTTCTAATAACCTTTGCACCTGTTTTTAACTGTGGCAATACTTCTTCAAATGTCATGATTTTTTCTCTCTTTCTTTATTTGGATTTCTTTAATTTTATCAAATAAACGGATATAATCCGAGAGTTCAAGTTCATCTGTAACGATGAAATAGTCTAGATCCGCCCAAGGTTTGCGATGGATCTTGCTTGTGGATAGTAATAGATCGACCTCTCTTCCTCGATAATCCGCTGGTAAAAAGTACAACTGATACTCCTCTCTGAAAAAGTGCCTTAGGTTTTCTTTTAGTAATTCTTCTTCAAAAAGAGGAAAGTCCGTCATCAGTAAAATAGTGACTTTTGGTAATTGTCGATCAAAAACACGCATCGTTTTTAACACGGTTAGATACCTTCGCATCAAGAAAGTCGCATTCTCATAGATCCACTCGTCTGCACGTTGTGTTGCTCGATTGAAAAAATTCAGCAACCATTGTTTCAATGACTCATTTTCACTAACGAAGTGTCTAGAAAAATTGCTACCTTCCCCATCAACCATTTCCTTCGCATGAGGAAACAAGTACGCGAACAGATGACTACTTAGCAAATAGTTCTCTGCTTCTTTGGTGAATGATTCCTCGGCCAACTGCTTTTCTTCGCAGTATGCTGCTAACGCATTCTTCATTTCTAATAGAGCTATAAAAGGAGCGGTTTGTTGTTTTCGGTGAAAAGCAAAAATCTGCTGACGGATTCCTGACGATTGATAATATTCTTCTCTGGTCATCAGCACTAGAAATAGTGCACCTAATTCTTCTTTCCCTTGGAAATAGTTTGGAAAAAAAGGCGCCATCCACTGACTGAATGCTTCAAAGAGTGGATTTTTTTCAATCAACTGTCGTTTTTTATTATTTAAAACCACAAAATGCTTTTGGGATTTACGTAAGAAAAATGCACCTAACATATACTCTAATCGCCGTTTCTTGATCTCATTCAACCGAACATCAAAAAACTGTAAAATCTGGTCAGCAATTTGTTTGACGTCCTGTTGTGGAATAGTTTCGAAGGGCCAAACTTTACCACGAAATAACTGCCAAAAAGTCATATGTAGGTATAATCGAATGATTTCTTCTTCTCCACACGCAATATAGCTTCCTCTTTTGAGTTGGATACCATACCTCGAAAATTGTTCTTTCCAATCATTGATTTTCCGATGAGCAGTTGACTCACTGATATAATGCTTTTGTGAGAATTGATAGAGCGTATGAAATTCTTCAAAAAAAATGTCGTGCAATAGCTGGTATTTAAGCGTACTTTGCACGAGGTAAATCAAAAAGCGTTCACGTTCAATAGGATCCAGAGAATCATAGAAATGATAACCCGATCGATGATTCTTCGTAAATAAAGATTGCTCTTTTCCACTGAATAATTGATAATTTTTGATCAATTCAACTAAATATCTGGTTACACTTCGTGCGTCTAGTTGAACCTTTTGTGCAAGTTGTGCCGCTGTGTGCCCTACCTGATCCTCAAAGCTTTCGAGTAAGAGCACTTTGTAATATAAGTCTTTGTCAAAACGTTTTAAGTACTCAGAAGACAAATACAACGACTTCACCCCTTATCGACTATTTTCCTCATTGTAGCATATAATCCTTATTGAAACACCAAAACAGACAAGCTAAGGAGGCATTCAATTAAAGTAATTCCCTTCTTTTTGTAGACGATTCACTCATCGTGCATCGTGCGATTATTCGTTCCATTTCAGTTTCATTTTTTCTGAAATTTTCAAAAAATGTTTGTTGATAGCAACAATATTTGATAAAATTCACTATTTATTTTTGATATATTTATAGTTAGGGTTGGTGTTTTGTGTCATAGGGTTTTATCAATGTGTCGACTGTTGCTCGGATTTCTTTCTATAAAGAAGTCGTTTTTTATTTTGCACTTATCACGACAACAGAAGTACACCTCTTACGGAACACTTCACCCGCTGTGTTGTTGTTTCTTTTTTATATTTTCAATAAATTAATGGAGGGTATTATGGATTATTCACTTATGACCCGTCTAGCGGCGGAACTACTTGGTACAGCATTATTGATCGTTTTAGGTAATGGTGCTGTCGCAAACGTAGATTTAAAAGGAACAAAAGGATATGGCAGTGACTGGATGCTGATTGCTGTTGGTTATGGTTTTGGTGTGATGATGCCAGCAATGATTTTTGGTGGCATTAGCGGAAATCATATCAATCCGGCATTTACGATTGCTTTAGCCTCTAATGGTTTATTCCCTTGGGCAGAAGTCGTACCTTATATCGTTGCACAATTACTTGGAGCAGCTCTTGGACAATTGATCGTGGTCGCTTGTTATAAACCTTACTATGATCAAACTGAAGATGTAAACCATGTCTTAGGAACTTTCTCAACTATCAACAGTGTTGGTTCTAAATTCAATGGTTTCGTCAACGAATTCTTCGGTTCATTCGTGTTATTCTTTGGCGCGTTAGGTATCACAAAAGCACCTTTCTTCCAAGATAACTTAGGAACAGCTCACTTAGCTCTTGGTTTCTTAGTTTGGACATTGGTCGCTTCACTAGGAGGCCCTACAGGTCCTGGATTGAACCCAGCACGTGACTTTGCACCTCGTTTGGTTCATGCGTTGTTACCATTGAAACATAAAGGTTCTTCACAATGGGATTACGCTTGGGTTCCTGTCGTTGCACCAATTTGTGCCGGTGTTGTAGCAGTATTTGTCTACAAAGCATTATTTATGGCATAAAATTAATGAATGCTATAAAAACGGAAATCTTTGGAAGCAATTCCTTAGATTTCCGTTTTTTATTGATTTCAAAGCTAAAATCATCCTCTGATTGGCTTAATATCATTGGAATCATCTTTATGCCAGTTTCTATGTTTATCGGATATCTTTCAATATTTGTTTTCAATCAAGGCCAGGTAGCACCTTACCCAATCGGCATGACTCATACTTTACTTTTCGGCTTGGTACTCTTCGTGTTCGGCGTGATAAGTTTTATCTTTATCAAAAATAAGAATAAAATCTCGGTTAGATAACTCAATACAAAGGCATCTCATTCCTTTTTGAATAAGGTGCTTTTTGGTTTGACTTGGTGAAAAATATTTGAATACAAAAAACCGAAGTGTATAACTATTCACTTCGGAGTAGATTCTACTATAGATATATATTTTTTCTATGTCCTACTTCTAATGCTAAAACAATCAACTTTTCATCATCAATCTTTGTAATGACGCGATAATTTCCTATTCTGTATCGCCATTTACCTGCGTAGTTCCCCACAAGTGGCTTACCTGTATATCTAGGATTTTTTGTACCTTCGATCTGTTTATGTAACCATCTTAATATAGTTGTTGCATCGAATTTTTCTGGTTTTCTTATTTGTCTATCGAAGGTAGGCGTTGTTTTTACCGAGTAGCTCATTTTTTTCACCTATATCATACTCCTCTAAAAGAACAGATAAATCATTTGATTTTTTATCTTTCAAATACTCTTCATAAGCTAAATCTCCTATTTTTGCATCATACGCCTCTTCTAAAGCATCTAATGTTTTTGTTTTAAGTAATTCAGAGAGACTCTTTCCTTCAAACTTAGCCATTTCATCCAAAATTTTTTTCCCATCTTCTGTCACACGAACTGTAATTGTTGCCATAATGATCCCCTCCTTTTGCTTTATTCGATAGATATATTAATTATAAAACACCTATGAATATAAGAACACAGCGTGTTCGTTCGTTGGGAGAATTTTTTTCTTTATTCATCAATAGTGCAAAAAAGAATGTTCTTATTGTACATATCTCCAAATAGGTGTACAATAGGTGCATGAATAGCACAAAAAAGAGGACTGAACTTACTATGGAAACAAATAAGACAAAAGAACGATTAAGTATCAATTTAGACAGTGAATTGAAAAAAGAAGTTGGTAGTTTATTATCTGATTTAGGGCTAGATTACACGACAGCAATTACGATTTATTTTAAGCAAATTGCCAAGAAAAAAAAGATCCCTTTTGAGCTTTCGACAACAAGTTATTACACGATTGATGAAGTTGCTGGGCAGGATTGGCGAAATAAGGTAGCGGAGATCAAGGATGAATGGGAATGATCTATGAAGTAAAATTAACAGAAAAATCAAAAATAGATTTTCAACAGCTCGATAATAGTCAAAAACAACAGATCCTCAAATCTTTTATGAAAATAGAGTTACATGGGATGCAAACCGGGCAACAATTACATGGAAAGTTAAAAGACTGTAGAAAACTAAAACATAAGCGTTTAGGATTAAGAGTTATATTTAGAGAATCAAATTTTGGTATAGAAATAATTGAAATCATAGCAATTGGTAGACGCTCAGATAATGAAGTCTATACAATAGCTGAGAAAAGATTGGGACGATAAAAAATACATAAAAGCCCCCCAGTGTCAGTTTCGATAACACTGGGGGGGCTTCACATTTTCAGTAAGTAATCACTGTTAACGCTTGTTCAAACTCTTGTTGCAAATGTTGCAATTGGTACTCCTTAAATTCTGGACGATGCGTTCGTAATAATACGCGTAATTTCATTGGATTGTAACGATCAATCAATTGATATTCATCGATAAAATCTCGTGTCAATTGCCATTCGTAATAGTAGCCAAACGGCCGACAACTATACGTCGTTCCTTGGAGTACTTTATCCTCAAACCGTCGATGCGTATGCCCAAAGACGACTTGTTGAAGATTATCGTATTGATCGAGTAGTTTTCCAAATGAAGCTGAACCTAAGAACGCATTGAGTTGGTTCCAACGTTCATAAGGCGCGTTTTGGTAAACAATGAATTCTTGTTTTGGGACAAAATGTGTTGATAAGATCACATTCATTTTCTTTTTGTGTAGCGTATCCAATAATGATCGTGTTGCTTCTACTACTCGATCATTCACTTCTAGATCCGTTCCATCTCGCTCAATCAAGCGGTCATACCAGTACAAACGCTTCATCCGTACGATTTTCTTCACGTCTTTTTCTTCTGAGAATTGGTAATCATACCAACCGTTGATGCCTAATAACACAGTTTTCTCATTTAATGGAATATAGCGCTCATTCAAAAAATGGACGTCTGGAAAATGACTGATCATTGCTTCGCCAGTAACATCGGCTAACTCATGATTGCCAAAATGGAAAGTCGTTGGTAGCCGCTCTGCAAAAAATTCAGCGACTGCGACACAACGATCGACTTTATTGGCGGTATCCCCAGCCAAATGAAGCCGAGTAATCTTTTTTTGTTGTAAGACTTCCCATAAGAGCATTAATTCAGCTTCGCCAAATTGATTGATGTCCACATGTAAGTCACTGATGATCGCTAAATTTCCCATTCTTTTTCCTTCTAAATCTTAGATAGTTGATGTGACGATTTGGAGGTTATTTTTGATGATTCCTCCTGGTCCTTTCAGTTGCAGACTCTTGTAAGTTGGTTCTACTGCTAACGTCGTCGGATTATCCAAATAAACGAGTGCGCTTTTCTTGATTTTGATTGGTCCCATTTGGGTATCGACTACTTCAGAATATAAGCTTAGATCTGCCGATGTTTCTTTTTCTACAATAATCAGACGAAAAGAAGTATCGATTTGGCAAGTGATCCGGCTATTCGCAAATGGTCCATCTCCGTCTTCTACATCTAGCAATAATTGTTCATTGTCATTCACTTTTCCACGAAGCAGTTCTTCCGCTTCTTTTGATACGATAAATTCCATCTTAATCACCTCAATTTTAGCTTAATGATTTTTGTACGAAGTTGCAACTAACTTGTTTTTGGGTGACCTTCCAACCAAGCTTTTTTGGTAATTCCTTTAAGAACGATTGAAATGATTTCTCCTTTTTCTCGTTTTGCATCAGGAATCACAGCTTCTTCTCTCATTCCTAACTTGTCCATCACTCGTCCCGATTTACTATTTTTCGTATTATGATAAGCAAAGATCCTTACGAGATCCATTTTTTCAAAGCCCAATTTCAGAAGCGCTTTTCCAGCTTCCGGCATGATTCCTTTTCCCCAATACTTTTTATTTAAAGCGTAACCTAATTCAGCCGTATCATCGCCTTCTTGTATCCGCAAATCGATCGTACCAATCATCTTGCGGTTTTCTTTCCATTCAATAGCATATTTTCCAAGCGGTGATGCCATAAAAAAATTCGCAACACTGATTTTTGTATCTTCGATCGACTGATGTCGAGGGAAAACAAAGCGGGTCGTTTCTACATCATGGGCATATTCAAATATATCTTCTACGTCTTCCAATGTGATTGGTCTTAAAATCAGACGTTCCGTTTCTATGACACGATTTTCTGCAAACACTAAGTTTCGATTGATCAATAATTCCATGTGCATCCCCTACCTTTTCCTTTAGTTTAAATTACTGTATCGAAATTCACGGAAAGAAGCAAGACAAAACTTAATATCTCCTTAAAATAACAGATTAACTATAGATAAGCGAAAAAACTTAAACAATTGCTGAAAAAGAATAATTATTTGTTCACGATTTATTAACAAATTTTAGCTATTGTTATCTTAACAACTAAACAAGCGCTGGAGGTCTTACTTATGACAGAATATATAAAAAGCATTTACTTTATTGAAGAAACACAGAACATTGAAGGATCTTATATTGAAGTCAAAACACTATTTGTTGATGAAGACAAAGAAAAAGCATTGTCGATCTATCACAAATTAGCAAAGAAAAAACCAAACTACTTCGGATTGATTTTAAGTGAGTACAAAATCAAAGCAGAAGATAGTTATTTTTATCAACTTTTGAAACGTTGGTCAAAACTGCCAGCTGACTTTTATCGTCAAGTCAAGATCGTCAATTATCAAGCATTAGCCGAAACACATGCTTGATTCTATGCTTTAAGCTTTCTCTAAGGTTCGCCTTGTATCCTTTAATCAAATCAAAGGAGGCGATCTTATGTTCCGACAATGGCTTGCTCACTTTTTCCATGATCCAACCCCACGAATCGATCCTTATGAAGTCGATAATGAATTTACCCTTACACTAGATTTTCCTAACGATCAAACAATCACCCATTGAATCAGAAATGAACGAGTACTTATCTAGTTGATAGGCACTCGTTCATTTCTTGTGTATTCATTGAAAAATTATTTTAGCGCTTGATTGACATCTTCAATCATCAAGTTCATTGATTCAAGTCCACCACCACTCAAATACCATACATCTGGTTGCAATGAAATTACTTGATCATTTTTACCGGCATCTGTTTGTGCCACTAATTCATTTGCAGCTACGTTATCGTTGCTTGTATCTCCACCAATTGCTTTGGTACGATCAATCACAAATAAAATCCCTGGGTTCTTCTCTAAAACATATTCATAAGAAACACTTTGACCATGTGTAGACGCCTCGATTTGATCATCGGCTTGTTTAAAGCCAAATAAATCATGAACTAGTCCGAAACGTGAACCTGAACCATATGCTGAAAGTTGCCCTTCATTCACTAAAGTAACTAAAGCTGTTTGATCAAGCGCACTGGCTTTCTCTTTTACTTCATCGATTTGTTTCGTTAAATCTGTTAATTTTTCTTCTGCCTCTTTTTCTTTATCAAAAATCTTTGCCAATGTTGTCACATTTTCTTGCATCGATTCCCATGGCTTTTCTGCATCCATTGCTAAATATAGTGTTGGGGCAATTTGGCTCAACTGTTCCTGATAATCACTTTGACGACCGGAAATAATAATCAAATCTGGTTGCATCTCATTGATTTTTTCCAAATCAGGTTCTTTGATTCCCCCAGCAGATTCAACTTCTTGATATTTTTCTAAGTAAGCAGGTAGATTTTTAGTTGCCGCTCCTACGACTTTGTCTCCAACACCTAATGCATCAAGCGTATCTAATGATCCATTGTCGAACACTACAACTTTCTCAGGATTTTGTTGTACTTCCACAGATTCCCCGTTGCTATCTTTGACTGTCAACATTGTATCCGTTGCGACAGTACTTGATGCTGTTGTTTCACTCGTTTGTGCTTCGTTATTTCCACATGCTGCTAATCCTAATGATGCTATGACTAAAAATCCTAAAACTATTTTCTTCATTTTGACGCTCCTTCGTAGTTTTTAGAAATAAAGACAAAATCTGCGTCCTTCGATTTCACAGATTCGAATGTCCATTTCGTATAATTGATCTAGTACTTCTTTTTTAATAATATCGTTCGTTTTGCCTTGTCTAAATAACTTCCCTTGTTTCATTGCGACGATTTCATCTGCGTAACTCGCTGCAAAGTTGATATCGTGTAACACAATGATGATCGTTTTTCCTAATTCTTGTACAAGGCGCTTTAAAATTTGCATGATCTGTACCGCAAAATTCATATCGAGATTATTGAGTGGTTCATCCAGCAAAATGTAATCAGTATCTTGCGCAAGGACCATCGCAATATACGCTCGTTGCAACTGACCCCCAGAAAGCGTGTCGATCGTTTGGTCCTTCAGTTCTTCCAACCCTAGATGCTGGAGTGATTCTTCGATGATCTGATGGTCTTTCGTTGTCAACTTTCCTTTCGAATAAGGAAAACGCCCGAACGATACAAGCTCCTCGACTGTGATTTTCATACTAATCTCATTAGATTGTTTCAAAATAGCTAGTTTTTTTGCCATCTCTTTGGACTTCCAAGCTTTTACTTCATTGTGATCCAAGTAGATCTCACCTGCATCTTTAGGAATCAAGCGACTGATCATGGAAAGAACGGTTGACTTTCCTGCGCCGTTTGGACCGATGAAGGCTGTCAATTGTTGATCCGAGATTTCCAATTGCAAGGCCTCGACGACCGTTTTTCCTTGGTAAGACTTCTCGACACTATTCAAATTGATCATCCCAGTTCCTTCCTTTCTCGAATCAATTTTGTAATAAAGTAAATACCCCCTGTGAACTCTACAACCACACTGACCGTCGTGTTCCACCCAAACACTTGCTCAACGATCAATTGTCCCCCAGTCAAAAACAAGAAAGCAATCAAAAAACTTCCTAGTAGCAAAACACCATGACGATACGTTGCAAACAAACGATAGCTGACGTTTGCGACAATAAATCCAAGAAAGGTGATTGGTCCCACCAAAGCAGTGGCTGTTCCTGTCAACAAGCTGACACAACAAAGAATAGAAAATTGAAAACGCTCTGTCTCAATCCCAAGGTTCGTTGCTTGATCCTTCCCTAGATGAAAGACATCCAGAAAATGTCTTTTATAAAAAAGGAACACCCAACAACAGCCAATCAACAATGCAGCAGGTAGGAGGTAGGCAGTCTGGACATTACCGAAACTAGCAAATAACTTCCCTTGCAACAAATCATATTCATTCGGGTCCATCACCACTTGTAAAAACGTACTGATACTATTGAAAAGTGTCCCTAAAATCATCCCCGTCATCAATAATAAGAATAAATTAGGGGCTTCTTTTCGTAATAAAAAGAAAAACAATAACTGGCTTAAGCCAACCATCAATGCCACATTGACTAAGAAAAAGGCTGTACCTGTTTGCTGAAGCATCGTCACACCACCAATCAAGAAAAAGAGGAGGGTTTGAACAAGTACATAGAGGGAATCGAGCCCTAACACAGAAGGTGTCAAAAATTGATTTTGAGTAATCGTTTGGAAACTAACGGTCGCACTGCTCGTCGCGAGTGCCACTAAAATGAACGCCATGATTTTTTTGCTTCGTAAGGCCCATGCAAATGCCCAATTACCATACGTATTGATGGTCAAATAACCAATCGTCACACCAATCACGAGTAGAGACAAAATAAAAAATAGACCAGTGATCTTTTTACCCATGTTTGCGCCCCCTTACTAACAAGTAAAGGAAAATCAAACCACCGATGATCCCTACGATGACGCTGACTGGGATTTCATAAGGAAAAATCACAAGACGAGCGATCATGTCACAGATAAGCAAAAAGATACTACCAAAAATGGCGGTAATTCCTAACGTTTTATGTACCTGATCCCCATAGAGCTTTGCTGTGATATTTGGAATGATCACTCCTAAGAAAGGAATCGTCCCAACCATGATCAAAGTGATCGCACTGGCCAAAGAAACAAGGCCAATCCCTAGTAGTTGCATGTTGCGATAATTCATCCCTAAATTCACTGCGAACGATTCACCTAAGCCTACGATCGTAAATTGATAGGCAAAAAAAGATAAGATAAGTAATAAAGGAATCGTTACATACAGTAATTCATAATTTCCACGCATGACTGTTGCAAAATTTCCTTGTAGCCATGAAGACATGTTTTGTACTAACTGAAACTGATAGGCGAAAAATGTTGCAGCAGACCCGATAATATTTCCTAGCATCACGCCGATCAATGGTAACATCAGCTGATTTTTTTGTGGAAAAAATCGTGCAAAAGATAAAAATAAGAGCGTACCTGCAAAAGCAAATAAAAATGCAGTTGCTGAACGAATCCACAAAGAAGCATTCGGTAAAAAGAGCATCACCACTAAGATACCCAATCTCGCACTATCCATAGTGCCAGCTGTCGTTGGCGAAACAAATTTATTTTGAGTCAGATGTTGCATAATCAACCCACAAATACTACTCGTTGCCCCTACCAGTACTAAACAGATCGTTCGCGGAAAACGTGTCGCCAACAACAATTGCATACTCTGTCCTTCAAATCGGATAATCTCCATGAATTCCACTCGAGACACGCCAATAAATAGCGAACATATACTTAAAATAACTAACAAAACCATCAAGCGACCCACGCGCATTTCCCTTTACCTCGCTAACTGAGAATGATTCTCATTCTTATTCTAAGTGAAGCATTGAACAAAAGCAACCGTTTTTTAATGAAATAAGAGCAATCCCTATAAATTTTAGAATACGTGTACGATACAAAAATAAAATTCATTTTTGTTTCTGACCTTAAAAATGTGGGAAGCTATTTCTCAATTTCTGCCTTAATGCTTGGAGCTAAACGACTTTCTCACCACCTGGCTACACGGTGATCCAAAAGCTAACCTTCAACACTAAGCTAGAAAATGACAAAATATGAAAAACTATTTTTCAATTTTCTAGCTTACTGATCAGGTCAAAATGCTTCTGTCACAACCTCTATGTTATAATGACTTAAAACAACAAAGGAGGAAATTGGATGGCATCAGATGAATTGAAAAATCATTTGGACAAAGGAATGTATGGCACGCCCTTGGTCAACCCAGAAGAACAGCATAAATACCTAGGTACCTTTCGTGAACGTTGCTACCTCAGTATGACCGTTGCTGAAATGAATGAGCCGACAAATAAAGAAAAGTTCCTACAAGAACTAGAGAAACGACCAGAAGCATTTATTCTGATAAATGGCACTCTGCCCCTCGATATCCAGAATCAATACATCCAATTGGCAACGAAAAACCAAACGAAATTCACTGTTGTAAATGATCATGTTTCCGAAGATCCGGAAAGTATTGGTCTACTGATCGCAAGCAAAGAAGCAGTGAATGAACCTGTGATCGATGTAGAAGAAAAATATCCAACGAAGCAAGAGGAAGAAGTACCCAAGAAAAAAAGCTTTTGGGACCGATTATTCAAGTGATTTCAAAAGGCAAACTAAATTTTTGAGTTTCTAATCAAAACTTGTCAGCGTTCGGATGCTCCTCTAGCAAAACAAAAATCATTCACAAACTAGATAAATCTAGTAATGTGGATGATTTTTTTGTTTATTACAATCGTTATTAAGTTATTAAGTTTTTAATTTTTTACGATTTGTAGTTTCATTGGTTCAATAGTTTCAATTTTTTGCTCCATTCCTAGGTAGTTTCCACATATTTTGATTTATCATGAACTATTTAAAATATGTGCCTTTGTCATACAATTATTGATTGCTAACACTCACTGAAAGCATCATCCCAAAACAAAGTTCTACAATTTCCTGATTTTCTTTAAAAATCTTTAGATACATGTCTTTCTTTTTTAGTTCTGTAATATTGTAAAAATCTCCATAAAAAACATCTGCTTCTTTATAAGTCAAAAATACACTGATTTGGTTTTCATAAGTCCTTATAAAGATTTTCAGCTTAAAATCACCTCGGGAAATTTTATACATGATATTACCATCACCTATATTATCAGTTATACTCTCACCTTCTGATAGGAAAAGCTCCATCAATTCTAACTCATCATATTTCATTTTCTTATCTCCCTTACTTAGGAATCACTGTAATTACTAATCCCAAATCATTAATTATTACTGTAACATCACTAGTTTCTAACTTCCATGTATTTATTTGATTTCCACGGGTTTTCACACCCTTGGATATAGCATTTTCGATTACTGATGGCGGAATATTCCTTGGCTGTACATATTTTTTTATGAAATCACTATACTCATTTGTTCCAGGAATATATCCCATATTTTTTGCGATTTTTTGTGCTCTAATATTCAATTGTGCTCTAACTTCTGGTATATCAGGTGTCATTCTTTCTAGAGCATGGCTAGAGTATTTACGGCCATTTATATTTGCACCTTCTCTATTTAAACTCCAAGATGACTTATCAATATCCCACCCACTCGCCTCCTCAATCTTACCATTCTCCACCTGCTTCACACCAGTAGTCGTCAATACTTTGTATGAGGCGTAAGTAAAGCCTAAGACCATTAAGGCTTGACCGAGTTCGGATTCGTTGATCCATGTGTAGCCGTCTTTAACGTATTGCGAGGTAGAGACGATACTGCCTAAGAGTGGGTCTAGTTTTTCGCCGGTTTCGTAATTGACACCTTGACGCCATGCTGCATTGACTTTCTCTTGGTAGGTATCGTACGTCATGAATTGGATCAGTTCAGGGTCTAAGTAGTGACCTACTTTCGTGACATATTGATACAGCTCGGGATTCACGATGCCGTAGCCTGATTGCTTGTCTTCGATTTTCCAAAAGACACGTGGGTTGCCCTCGTTATCGTGAATAATGAGAGCATAGACGTTGTACTTTTCTAGTTCTTTGTTTTTAGTTGGATCGATGCCTTTTTTCTCGTTGTCTGCTTGTTGCCATTTGTCTTGGATCGTAGTTGTCCAGGACAAATCTTTTGGCATAGAGAATGTTTTCGTTTGGCTATTCCAAGCAGTTTTCGTTTGAGCAAGTCCTTGATTGACTGCTTGTTCGAGACTTTTGATTTCTGTAAAAAATTGCGCGGAGCTTTGGTTGTAAGCTAAGAGTTTTTGGAGTTTTTCTTCCAGTTTGTGTTTCAAATCATGATACATCGTGAGTAACAACGTATTCTGACTGAGTTGAAAGCTTTGATGTTCTTCTGGCATATAAGGTGAAAGAAGCAATTGTCTTATTCCCTCGGCTTGAGTGATATACTGATTCATTTGGCGAATCTGTGCTTCTAATTCGGATTGTTTCAAGCTGATGGAATCAACTTGATTTATGTATTCCTGTGGAAATCGTTTCGCTGCTTTTTCGACCGCTTCGGAGAGTAAGATTCCTCCTTGGACGAGTGGGTAAAGTACTTGGGAAAAATAGGCTTTCGCAGCGTCGTAGGTTTTCCCTTGGAGATTGGGCGTTTGTAAAGTGAATTGAGTGATGGCTTGTTGGAGATTTTGGTAATCAGTGACTTGTTTTTGGCAGAAGTGGCTGGCACTCGTAGCTTGGGCTAAAGAATCGGACAGGTACATCTCAATACTCATATGTTGTTCTCCTTATATATATTGGTCTATTTACTACTTTCTCTAAAAATTCCTCCTTACATTTTTAAAACGCTTTCACAAAACATTATAACAAACCATTGCTATCTATAAGATGAAAGTTCGATTAGATAGGTGTTGTTACCTAATTTTATCAAGTTTGTCGTACTCCTTTGTCTTTTTTAATCGTAGAGATTGGACGACTCGTCATACCTTCACTCCTAGACTATAAGCAGTGCTCAGTAGTAATTATTTCAAAAAATAAGCAACTTGATCCAAACAGATAAGCTGTTTTTGGATCAAGTTGCTAAATGTGGCTGAATACTTTTGATACAGCCCTTATTCACGACTTATTTTAGTTCTTTTTTGGTGTGCTGATCACTTCAGGATACAACAGCTCTAAGACATTCATTGTCAGTCTTCTGCCTTGGCCAGCAAATGGATAGACGTGCATGTGCATTGCTGGATTGAAGTTCGCTTCGATGATGCCATAGGCTTGGTCATCTGTTTGAGGATCAATATCTTTATCAGGAATGATCAAATCGATCCCACTGATTTTTGCGCCTAAGGCTTCTACCGCTTGTTGGGCAATTTGTTTATATGCTTCGGAAAATTCATCTGTTACGTCGATTGAATCGCCACCTGTACTGATATTGGAATTTTCGCGTAAATACACGATTTGATCTTTTTCAGGTACAGAATGGATGGTTAGTCCTTGCTCTTTTAACATCAACTGCTCAAGTTCACCTAACTGAATCAATTCCAATGGTGCACGATGGTGACTGCCTCTTAATGGATCTAGGTTTTTTTCAGCGACAAGTTCTTCCACCGTCCGTTTTCCGTCACCCACAACATTGGCAGGAATACGAAGTAAGATCGCTTTTACTTGCCCATCGATCACAAAGAAGCGATATTCTGTTCCAGGCATGAATGCTTCAACTAGTACAGAAGTATCTTCACGAAAAGCGATTGCTAAACCCGCCTGGTAATCTTCTAAAGATGCTCCTTCTTTGAAGATCGTGATCCCTAACCCATAATTTGTCGATTTAGGTTTAATAACAAAGGCTTGTTCTGCAAATCGTGGATACGCGTTCAAAGCCTCTTCGATTGAAGTAAATTCGGCTCCTTCAGGTACACGGAATCCGGCCTCTTTTAGCACTTTTTTAGTGACTGTTTTATTTTCCATGATCAATGGCACAATGTAGCTGTCTTTACTTGTCATATTGGCATTTTTCACATATTCGATATGCTCTTGATGCTGTAGACGTAAAAATTGATCTGATTCATCTATGACCTTTACTTCGATGCCCTTTTGGATCGCATCAAACATCAGAATCTGTGTCGACAGTTCCATGTCACGAAATCCCGCTAATTGATACGAACGTTCATGACTTTCTTCTTCATACTGTTTTCCTAAAGTATAAGCAAAGTCATGTTGGCTTGTTTGTTGTGCTTGCTGATAAATCTTGCCTGCCAATGTTTCACGTGGTTCATCCAATTGTGCGATCATGTCATCGATCAATGGTAGGCGTTCGGATTGTCCTAAAGCTACAAGCATCTCTTTCATTCCTTGAAGAAGTAGCATTCCTTCATCATAAAAAGCAGTTTGATCCATAGGGTTTTCTAACGACACGTGTTCATTTCGCTGCTCGCCTTCTTCGACCCATGCATCGACTGCTACGTCATGTTCCATCCATAGCATATACATTAAGAACGATTGTAAAAACTGAACTTGTGCTTGACTGATCCCTACACGTGCGTAAGGATTTAAATCAATATTTCTCAGTTCAATATAGCGAATACCTGATTTTGCTAAATCAGCTACACGTTTTCCACCACGAAAACGGATTGGTGCATAGAATTCCTTTTCTTCGGATAACTTGCCTTCTTCCACCATTTTTTCAATATCGGTTAAATATTGTTGCATTGACGCATAGGATACTTTGACATTCGGATGGTTCGTATAACCATAGGAACTATTACGAATACTGCGTACCGGTTCTGCTGGTGCTGGCTTGCCGACAAAATAGTGGTCTTCACTTAGAGGTGACGCCCCAAACAAATAAGTGATCAACCAACGATAACGCAAGAAGTTCTGTGCTGTTTTAAAATATAATTCTGTTTTAAATGCTGCAAAGTCGGTAAACTCTGTTTGTTGTACAAACAAGGATTGTAAAAGATCATCACCAAACTCAAAGTTGAAATGGATGCCACTGACCATTTGCTTGCGTTTGCCATATTCCTTTGCTAAATAACGACGATACAAGACATCTTCAAAATTAGAAAGCTTCGCGATCATAATCTCTTCGTCTTTTTCAGGTAAAGCCGGAGGCATGCTCAAAGGCCAGATCATTTCATCATCTGCCATTGAGCGTGAAGCAACGTCGTAGATTGCTTCCAAGTATTTAAAAAGTTCGTTGATAGAATCCGTGACCGGAGTAATCAATTCGACTTGAGTTTCACTGAAATCTGTCTGGATGTATGGATGATACGTACGATCCCCAAAAATCTCAGGATGATCGGTTGTTGCCAACTTTCCAGAGAAGTTCACACGTTGCCCTTCACGTTCAACCCCAAAACGAGCTTGACTAATGAACGGTAGTGAACGAGGATGCAGTAATAATTCTTTATAGTTCATGGTTAAATGTCCTCCAATTCATATGTTTCATTATAGTAAAAACCGCCAAGAAAAAGAATGAAATTGTTTGAAAATGAGAAAAAAGGGGTGTTTTTTTAAAAAAACAGCTGATATTGTAGGAAAATGACTCCAAACTGAACAATAAGATAGCACATAGCCAGACAGGACAGTCAAAAAAATCGCTGGTTCATTTTTGATTTATACTCAAAATATTGTTCCTTAAATATCGCTAGTCCATTGGAAAGAGAAAAAAGAGCCTGAAACAAACGGAACCTCTTCAAAAATAAAGGGAAAACCACGGAAATTTAAAGAACGATTTCCGTGGCTTCTTTTTTATTTCTTGAAGTTGAACACCTTTGTTACAAGCTCTTTAGATGAACTTATGCTCATATACTGTTTATTCTTCTTTCAATAAGCCTTTAAATAGACCGATGACAAAGTCATTTGGATCAAAAGCTTCTAAATCATCGATTCCCTCACCCAAACCAACAAGTTTGACCGGCAGGTGCAATTCATTACGAATGGCTAAGACGATTCCACCTTTAGCTGTACCGTCTAATTTTGTTAAAACTAGCCCTGTTACATCAGAGGTTTCTTTGAACTGTTTCGCTTGGACCATGGCATTTTGCCCTGTCGTCGCATCTAACACAAGTAAGATCTCATGTGGTGCTTCTGGTAATTCTCGTTGGATCACACGTTTGATCTTCTCTAATTCGTTCATCAAATTGACTTTGTTTTGCAGACGTCCAGCTGTATCAACAAGTAAAATATCTGCTTGTTTTTCTTTGGCTTTTTCGATGGCATCGTAAACGACTGCCGCAGGATCACCACCAGCTTTGCCTCGAACCACTTCAACTTCTGCACGTTCTCCCCAAACAACTAACTGATCGATCGCACCCGCACGGAAGGTATCTGCTGCGGCTAACAATACCTTTTTGCCTTCCGTTTTGTATTGATGTGCTAATTTACCGATACTCGTCGTCTTTCCTACACCATTGACACCAACAAAGAGGATCACTGTCAATCCTTCTTCTTGGAGGTTCAATGTATTGACTTCATCGATGCCTTCTTGCTCATAAAGCTCAACTAATTTTTCGATAATCGCATTTTGGATCTCAGCTGGTTTCTTGGCGTTTCTTAGCTTCACTTCTTGGCGTAACGCTTCAGTGATCTTGATGGCTGTTTCAAAGCCGACATCTGCACCGATCAATGTTTCTTCCAATTCTTCGAAGAAATCTTCATCGACCGTACGGAAATTCGCAAACAGTTCATTCATTCGTTCACCGAACGTTTTACGGGTCTTTTCTAGACCCTTATCATATTTCTCTTGTACTTCTACTTCTTCTGGTGCTTCTTCACCAGTAAAGGCTCGTTTGATCTTATCAAAAAATCCCATAGTATACCTCCTTTACACTAAAACAAATTGTTGGATCGCTTTTGCTACCCCATGTTCGATGTTACTTGCCGTGACATGATCAGCGGCTTCTTTGACAAAAGGTACCGCATTTTCCATGGCTACACCAAGTCCTGCGTATTCGATCATCGGTAGATCATTTTCCTCATCTCCGATTGCCATGATCTCACTACGTTCAAGTCCTAAATCTTTTGCTAATAAAGAAATACCATATGCCTTAGTGACACCTTTTGGCATAAATTCTAATAAAACATTGCGCGTTTTGATAATCTCATACGACTCATAATAAGCGCTTGGAATCTCCTTGATTTTTGCATCTAGTTCTTCTTGCTCATAGGCAATGACTGCTTTGTTCAACACAAACTCATCTGTAATATCAGCTAGTACTGCTGGTTGGAATTGCAATAAGTTGTTTAATACATTGTACAACGATTGCTTTTGAGGCGCACTAGGTAATTGCAAGACGACATTATCTGATAAGACGTCTAACGGCAAGTCTAGTTCTTGTGCCAACGCATAAAGACGATGGATATCAGACACAGACATCGCTTTTTTCTCGATGATTTCACCTGTATCGTTCTTTTGGACTAAGCCACCGTTGAAGGTAATGCTATAATCGCCTTCTTCGACTAAACCTAATTCTTGTAAATAGTGAGCCATCGCTGCTAACGGACGCCCCGTGCATAAAACGATTTTTACCCCTTGTGCTTTTGCTTGAGCCAAAGCTTGTTTATTCTCAGATGAGATTTTCTTTTCTTCGTTCAATAGTGTTCCGTCTAAATCGATAGCGATTAATTTGATCATTTCGTCCCCTACACTTTCGTTTCACTCATTCTTCCTTCTTCATTGATGTCTTCCATACGGACAGAGACGATTTTTGAAACCCCAGACTCTTGCATGGTCACACCGTATAAGACATTCGCAGCAACCATCGTCCCTTTACGATGCGTCACTACAATAAACTGTATATCGTCTTGGAACTCGCTGAGATAGCGACCAAAGCGTTTGACATTAGCTTCATCTAGCGCAGCTTCGACCTCATCAAGGATACAAAACGGTACAGGGCAGACACGAATAATCGAAAAGAGCAACGCAATCGCAGTCAATGCACGTTCTCCTCCTGAAAGTAAACTTAAACTTTGTAGTTTTTTACCTGGAGGCTGAACTTCGATTTCAATCCCTGTCTGCAACAAATCAGTCGGATCAGTCAACACAAGCTCTGCGCGACCGCCACCAAACATGTTTGGGAAAACGATTTTGAATTCTTGGCGGATTGCTTCAAAAACTTCTTTGAAACGAGTCCGTACCTCATCGTCCATTTCATCCATTGTTTCAAATAATTGATCCTTAGCCGATAATAAGTCATCCCGTTGCGCAGCCAAAAAGGTATGACGTTCATTCACTTGCTCATACTGCTCAATGGCGTTCAGATTTACTGGGCCTAAACGATCGATTTGTTGTTTCAACGAAGCAACTTCTACCCGGCTGTTCGCTACATCCGTTGTTTCTTCATAAGATTCACAGGCTTTTTCATAATTCATCTGATACTCCGTTTGAAGATAATTCAAATGATTATCCAAAATCATTTCCGCACGATTCTTTTGGACCTCTAACTGTGACTGCTCTGTCAAAAGTTCTTTTTGTTTACGGTTTTCAGCTAATAGGTCGGCATCCAACGCATCGATGGTCGTTTGCATTTCTTCACGTGACTGTTTGGCGTCTTCTAGAGAAGCTTTTAAGCGATCTCTTTCTGTCGCTAAATCAGCGATTCGTTGATCTAAGCTTTCTTCTGTCAGTTCGTGATCAGAGAAGTCCGCAGTCAATGCATGCAGTTGTTGTTCTAGTCCTTCTTGTTTGGCTAATGCCTCATTTTTTTGTACGCGTGCGCCACGTAGTTGGATCTGTAAGTGATTGTATTGCTCTTTCAATACGGCTAATGAGGCTTGCTCCCGTGCTTGTTTTTCCTGGATCTGCGCGCGACGTTCTTCCATCTTGTCACTTTCTTGACTCAATGAACTGATTTCCGCATCGATCTCTTGGCGTTGTACTTCTAGTTCTTGCTGTTTTGCCAAAAGCTCTGCCTGTTGTTTTTGGTAATTCTCCATGAATTGTTGCAGTTCACGCGTTTCATAACTTGAGATTTGCTGCTCTTTTTCAAAACGAGTGAGTTCGTTGGCCACATTTTGTCGTTGATTTGCTACTTCTTGTTCTTCAAAGCGTAACTGTTCTCCTTGTGTCCGCAGAAGTTCTTGTTCTTCTGCCAAAACCGTGACTTCTTGTTGCAATGCTTGGACTTTCTTTTCTTGACTTTGCAATTCCTGATCGGCTTGTTGAAACTCACTAGTCAATTGTTTTAATTCTTGATTTTGTGCAAACAAACTTCCTTGATTGCCTCGCTTCGTCGCCCCACCAGTCATTGAACCACCGGCATTCATGACATCACCTTCTAGTGAGACCACACGATACTGGTAACGAATCTGCTGGGCAATGGCATTGGCACTTGCTAAGTCTTTTGCTAATAGAATCGTCCCTAATAGATTGTGAACGATTGTCTGGATCTGTTCGGGATAAGTCACTTGTTCGCTAGCGATTCCGATAAACCCGTCAACTGTTTGCGCTTGTGCAAAAATATGTGCAGGTAATTGGCGAGGTTTGATTGTCGTTAATGGTAGAAACGTTGCTCGTCCGCCTTTTTGTTGTTTCAGATAAGTGATCGCTTGACGTGCATCGCCTTCATTTTCAACAATGACATGTTGCGCTGAACCACCCAAAGCTGTTTCGATTGCCAATGTATAATCAGCTGGAACATCGATCAATTCAGCAACCGCTCCAACGATACCTGAAAGACGTTGTTTTTGTTGCAAGATCAAACGTACACCTTGATAGAAGCCAAAGTAATTTTCTTGGATTTCTTGTAAACTTTTCTGACGTGCCCGCAATTGTTGGACTTGGTTCATCAGTTGATACATTTTAGGCTGTTCTTTTGCCAAGCGCTCTTGTGCTTGTTTTCCTTTTGTTTGCACAAGTTCAAGTGACGCTTTGACCTCATTCAAAGCTTGTTGTAGCTTTTCATGTCGCTCTGTCAACTCGATTTGCTTAGCGGACATTTCCGCAACATTCGCTTCCACTTCCGATTGTTTGGCTAGTGTTTGCTGACTTTTAGATGTCTCTTGGACATATTGACGCTCCAAGTACTTCAATTCATTGCCGACAGTTGCTTGTTCTTGCATTAAATCGACATACTGATCGCGCAATTCTGCCAACAATTCTTTTGTTGATTTTTGGTATTTCTCCAATTCTTGTTGCGTACTCATCAGTGCTTTTTCAGCCTGTTGGATCTCTGCTTCTTTTTGACTAACTTCTTGTGTCAAAGTCGCTTGTAATTCTTCAAAATGAGCCACTTTTTCTTGCACTTCAGTTAAAGAAGCTTGGTATTCTTTTGAGCTCTTTTGGGTATGCTTCGTTCGCTCAAGTAATACTTCTTTTTGTCCTTCTGTTTGCTTTAATTTTTCTGACAACGCTAATAACCTTTGTTGATTTTTTTCGATCATACGGTCGGCCTGGTTATTTTGTTTACGTTTGTCGGCTAATAACTGTTCCTTTGTTTGGATCTGTGTCGTTAAGGATGTTAGTGATTGGTTGAACTGATCTAATTGTAGTTGTCGTTCATCCCACTCTTTTTTTGCCGCTTTGATTTCAGCAATCATCAAAGAAATATCAGTTTCGGTCAATGTTTCTTTTAATCGTAAAAACTCCTTCGCAGCCTCACTCTGGGCGGCCAAAGGAGTTAATTGCTCTTCAAGTTCATAGATGATATCTTGGACACGGCTTAGATTATCCTCTGTTTCAAAAAGCTTTTGCTCCGCCTTTTTCTTGCGCTGTTTGTATTTCAAGACTCCAGCTGCTTCTTCAAAAATCCCTCGACGGTCTTCAGGCTTACTGCTAAAAATCGCTTCGACTTTTCCTTGAGAGATGATCGAAAATGATTCTTTCCCTAAGCCAGAATCCATAAATAATTCTTGGATGTCTTTCAAACGACAAGGTTGTTTATTGATGAAAAAGTCGCTTTCACCTGTTCGACGGTAACGCCGTGTCACACTGATCTCACTATACTCTAGTGGCAAGTAATGATCAGAGTTGTCTAATACGACGGTTACTTCAGCGACATTCAATTGTTTACGGGAATCAGAACCGGCAAAAATAATATCCGGCATTTTCCCGCCACGAAGGCTTTTCGCAGACTGTTCGCCTAGTACCCAACGGATGGCCTCGGTAATATTGCTTTTCCCACTACCGTTTGGTCCAACGACCGCTGTGACACTATTTTCAAACTCAATGATTGTTTTATCTGCAAATGATTTAAAGCCGGCTATTTCAATGCGTTTTAAATACACGAAGTCTTTCCCTCACTTACTTAGTGCTGCTAAAGCATTCTCAGCAGCAGCTTGTTCTGCTAGTTTTTTCGATTTTCCTTGTCCAGTTCCAATCAACCGATCGTCAACGTATACTTCGATCCAAAAAATACGTTCGTGTGCTGGACCTTCTTCATTGATCAAACGATATTCGATCAACACGTCTCCTGCTTTTTGCAATACTTCTTGTAATCTTGTTTTATGATCCATCTCATGGGAAAAAGCACCGGCACGTACCTTCGGAAAAATCACCGTTTCAATAAACGCATGTGCTGCGTCAAATCCTTGATCAAGGTATAACGCTCCTAAAAAGGCTTCAAACAGATCACAAAGAAGCGCTGGACGGGTTCGTCCGCCTGAGTTCTCCTCACCTTTTCCTAACAGGATGTACTGGTCAAAACGACATTCCTTGGCAAATTTGGACAAACTATCTTCACGCACGATAGCTGCACGAGTTTTGGTCAATTTTCCTTCTGGGATATCTGGATACAAACGATACAGATATTCAGAAACCATTAACTCTAATACAGCATCTCCTAAAAACTCAAGACGTTCGTTGTCGGATAGTTGCAAATTGCGATGCTCATTCACATAGGATGAATGGGTAAAAGCTTGTTCAAGTAAGTTTAAATCGTGAAAAACGATGCTATACTTTTCTTTCAATTCTTTTGTTAGCTGATTGTCCATTTCCCACATTCCTTTATGGCTATTTTTTCAATACTTCCTTATTATACTGGTTTTTTATAAAATATGAAATGGTTGAGACAAAAGGTATGAAAAGCTTTATGAATGATATGAATAAACCTCCTATAAAAAAAATAAACTAAGACTAGCAGATACAAAATCCGTTGGATGCTCTCTTTGTTTTCTGATCGTAGTATATTTTTCCTATTGAGAAGTCTCTTCCTTTAGTTGTTCGCCAACACTTAATAATAAATAGGGGCGAAGTAGTCTATCCATAACTTCTATGATACACTTGCCGTGGGAGCTGGAGGTAATACACTATAAAATATCAGATTAGTTGCTTTTGCTGTTACATACGAGATCATAAGCATTGACGCATCGATGATTATGATTTATTAGTTAGAATAATCAACATCCACGATTTTTTGTCTAGTCACGAAAATACAGAAACCATTTGAGTGACGTTAACTGACAAAGGATATCGTCAAAATATAATGTAAGTTGGTGATTAAAATTTTTTCAGTAACTAGTTTTATTTTTGTTGTTGTTTTTGTCGGTATAATAAAAATCGTTGCACAGTTAAATGAAATAATTGGCTTGCTACGCTCAAAAGGTAAAATCGAGACTGAGTTGGTTGAAGCAATAAAAACAATAAAAGAAAAGAATCATTTTTAGCTACTATTTATCTTAGCTAAAGTAGCACAACCTTAGAGAACAGATAAAGTATGAAACAAAATGTTTAATATAGTACAATACTAAACCACTCCCTCTCAACAGATCAATCAACGCTTGAGCGACGATCTCATCTCTTTTCTATCAGAGTGAGATCGTCGTATTTTATTATGAATACTTGTAAAATTTATCCGGTAATCGATACTTAATTGGACTCTCTTCCCCAAATTTTTAATCCTATTTTTTTACAATTCAGCTTATGCCATTAAATCATTCGCTGGTTAATCTCTGAGAAGGAGTTTTCTAAGTTAACTTTGCAATGAGTGATGGAAATCGAGTAAAACTCAGAAAATCCTTCCTCACTAAAAAAAGTGTAAAAAAGACGTTCATTAATATTTCCCCTTGATTTGTATTGGATGTATCGCAATTCATTATATGCTTATACCTACACTAACTTACTTCTATTTATCAGTTCATTCATATCAACTTGCCCACCTAGTTGTTCTGCCAAATCTAAATCATGGGTGACTAAGACAATCGTCACTCCTTGCTCATTCAATTCTTTCAATGCTTCGATCACAAGTTGTCGATTCCCTTTATCCAAAGAGGCAGTGGGCTCATCTGCAAAAACAATTTTAGGGGTTTGCAAAAACAAGCGAGCTAAAGCTACTCGTTGTTGCTCACCACCGCTTAAACGAAATACTTTTTGGTGCAATGAGTCTTCCATTTGGAACTTGCGGAGCGCAGCAATCATTTTTTCCTCTTTTTTTACTACTAACTGTAAATTTTGCTTGACCGTTTCATTATCGATCAATGCAAAGTTCTGAAATAAAAATCCTGCATACTCACGAAAGAAACGTTTTTTACTTTTACGGTGAAGAATTTGATTGTCTATCCATATTTCACCAGAATCAATTGGCTCCAGTTGTCCTAAGCAGTTCAGTAACGTCGTTTTCCCTACACCACTACTTCCCGTGATCACAGTTATTGAACCAGTCTCTACATGTAAAGATACGTTCTCGAAAATCACTTTTCCTTTATACTTTTTAGTGATTTCTTTGGCTTCAATCATATTTGATCACCTCCAGACGTTTTCTTTTTTCTGATAAATACGTAGTGAATAAAAGGATACATAATTCAAATAATAGTAATAGAATCAAAATCTGCCACCAAGCATGGTTGATGAGTAGCAAGATCAACGCAACAAAGGTAGAAACGCCCAATATTATTTCATAATATCTGTGATGCCTCTGTAGCAGAGTCCAACCAGCAATATATTTGAGAAACAGTTTTTTCTTATTCATTTCCACATACAGTAAACTCAAATAGACTTGAATAAAAACAAAGCCAATAAGGATCAAGAACAAAATACTAAGGGTTGTATAATATTCACGTTTCACCTCCATAAGAGATTGATTGATGCTATCTTTTACAGCAATCAAGCCATAAAAATCATGTTCCATATGATTTTCTTTAATAAATTCTTGGACAAGTTGAGGGTCTCGAAACAAGTAAGTCCCATTTGAAATATCCTGTATCCATATTTCGATATTTGGTTGGATCAATGGCAATGACATGGAAACGATAATTGGATTGGAAGAAAAAGTTTTTTCATAGGGTTGGAAGTTATAGTTAAAAAGGACTTGGTTTGCTTGAGTATAAAGAATTTTTAACTCGCCTTCGTATGCTTTCGTCTCATACTCGAAAGAATTTTGATAAAAATCAAGTTCATCCTCTGCTTCTTGAATGATCATTTCTGTATACATTCGCTTATTTTCAGGAATAAGAAGATAGAAAAAAGAATCATCTAATGAGTGTATTGATTGACCTTTAGCATCCTTGATAGCCAATTCTTGTACGGCCTGATGATTACTTAACCAAAAAGCGTCATTTTCAATATAATTTAGTGTCGGACTACTATGACCAAGTTCATTGTCCCTTAGAAAAATCCCACCTGACTGTTCTGATATTTCCAACAAGGGAAGTAACCGTGCATTGATTCGCGCTTGTGCTTTCCTTCGCACGTCTTTACTTTTTGTCGGGTCTACAAGTAGACTTGTATCTCTACTAAATGCTAACTGATAATAGTCAGGGACTCTTGTCCATTGGGAGAGCTGTTGTTCAAGTTCACGCGTCTCCATTACTTTATTTGATAATGTACTGGCTTGCACCGTAACAAACGTGAAGATGATGATCTTTAATAAAAGGTTCAAACTAAATAATAATCGGTAAGGTTTCCTTCCTTTTATCTTATCTGAAATCGTACCGAACGAAAAAATAATCCCACTCGTAAATAATTGAAGAACCCAAATCATTAAATGACCCCAGAAAAAAATCGGTCGATAAAGAAACTGTAATTGTGGAAACCACCAAGAAAAAGCAACCATCAAGAGAGTAAAAATCACACTATCAATGAAACTATCCTTGACGGACACTATCAGCCAACGATGTCCTAACATCTCAATCACACCAATTTTCTTGCGAAGGGAAGCTTTATAAAACAGTAAAGCTAAAATCACAAAGAAAAATAGAATAAAGAAGAGTTGTCCAATACTCATTAATAAACCCGCCGTCAATAACTGAAACCATTTTATCTCTTCAATCTCCAATTTGATTCCTTGATCATGAAAATCAGCGATCATTCCAGATGGAGGGGCTTCTGTTACAATATAAGTCCCCAACACATCTTGATGCTGCATCTCTGTGTAATCATAAAAATAGGTGGCAACATCCGATTTTATAGGTGGAAAAGAGTATTCCGAACGTTCCAACTTGTCAAAGGTATAAATTTCCTTTGTCGTCTCACCAGAAGCGCCAATTCTAAAAACCAGTTTATGTATAGCAATTTGATGTTTTTTTGCATAAGCAGAAATTTTTTGATTGATTCCCTCAATCGTTCCACTCGCTTCTTCAATTACAATGCCCGAATGAGCATTTGGGATAGCACTCTTGATTCCTTCATTTCCGATAAAAGAAATGGCATAAAGGAAACTTAACACTGTAACTATAAATAACCCTCGATAGATTTTTTTCATAATGAAAGAAAAAAGCACCTAAAATATAAGGAATTTGAAAACACTTTGAACAATATTTGAGAAGTTATGAAATATTGTAACTACATTTATATCTTAGCTACTTATGATTTCTATATCCACCACCCTCCAGATCTATTTTTAGTACAAAGCGAGGAGCCTCCACATATATTCTCCTCTGAAGATTGATAGTGTCTTCTGAACTATATAAAGTAACAACAAAAATAAAATTTCCTAATTATTCACCTCCTTTCATATATATTATATACTTTCACATGTTCTAAAAACAGATAATTCCTTTTTTTCCTAATCAAAAAAACCGAGCCAGCCGAGAATAGGAGAATCCTATCTCGAACTGATTCGGTTTTATCATTTAATGATTATGAACGTGAATCTGAAGTTACAGATACAACAGCCCATGGATTGACAGCATCATATGCCCAATTCCAATCTTTAACGCGGTCGTTTACTGGTAATACTTCGTTACGGAACAATGTTGGAATAGCAAAAGCTTCTTCAAATGCGTATTCTTGCCATTTTTTGTAAGCTTCTTTTTGGTAATCTGCATCAAATGCTGCACTTGAATTGATATCATTGATCAATTTTGTGTTTTCTTCTGACTCATAACGAGTGTAGTTGAACGCTGCATTTGCCCCCCATAGTCCACTTGGGTTTGGATCTGTTCCTGTGTTCCAAGCTGCTTGGTAGATGTCGATTTCTGGATCATCATTTTCTAAACGATCATAGAATGAGTTGAATTCGATCAGACGGCCTGTTGTATATTGAACATCTAAACCGATTTCTTTCCATTGTTGTACGTAGTAATCTGCTAATGGTTGCGCTGTTTCGCCACCTGACATTGACGCAAAGTTGATTGTCAACTTGTTACCATCTTTGTCTTCACGGATACCATCGCCATCAACATCTTTATATCCTGCATCATCCAATAATTTGTTGGCTTTATCAATATCTTGTGTGAAGCCTTTTAGATCTGCATCGTGGAAACTTTCAAATACTGGTGGAATCAATGAAGTCGCATTGCTTCTTAAACCAGCATAGAAACGTTCACCTACTGCAGTGTTGTCTAAAGCGTAACCCATTGCTTGACGTAATGATTTGTCAGCCATTTTTGAGTTTGGATCATATTCAACACTTCCACTTTCAGCATCCCATTTACCTAGTTTGAAACCTAAGTAAGTGTATGAAGTTTGCTGACGTCCTAGATTCGTATAGCCAGCGATATCTTGGTATGTTTCGTAAGTATCTGTTGGCATTTGGAAAATCATATCATACAATTTTGAATTCAATGCTTCTGTTGCACTTGCTGTTGGTAATGATTTCATTGTGATTTTCTTCAATTGTGGTGTACCATTCCAGTAGTATTCATTTGGTAAGAACTCTACTGATTCACCAGCAACGATGTTACTCATATAGTAAGGACCAAATGTCACAGGGTTCTTACGGACTTGATCACTTGATTCCATGTCTTTGATAGCAATTCCTTCAAGTGTGTGTTTTGGCGCTGCATATGTCCAAATACCACCACCTGCTTGAAGCATGCTTGGGTTCATTTCTTTATATTCGATTTTAACAGTTTTGTCATCTACTTTTGTAATTCCAGAAATCGTATCTGCACTACCGCTGTTATATTCTTCCATACCAACGATATTACGGAATGTATCATCGTAACGGATACCAGTGTATTCAGAGTTACCGATGATTTCATAAGGGAAAATAACATCATCTGCTGTGACATCGACACCATCAGACCATTTTACGTTGTCTTTAAGAGTGATTGTCGCTGTTTTCGCATCTTCGTCTAATTCTAATGAGGCTGCACCATCGTTTGTGATCGTGAAGTTGTCATCATTTGTAAATAATGGTTCATGTGAAGGCGCCATAAACGCTGCATCAAAGGCATCTTGATAAAATTCCCATTGGAATAATCCTTTGAATTGACTGTCTGTTGCGACTGCAACATTTAACTCACCGTCTTCGATTGCTTCATCATTATTCGTTGTTGCTAATGGGAAAGTCAATTCACTGTTATCCCCATTATCTGCTGAATTATTACCTGACGAGCTAGTTCCGCCGCCATTTCCACACGCTGCTAATGCTCCCACAGATAGCAGTGTGACAAATCCAAAAATCGTTTTCTTCATATCCTATTTTCCCCCTTCACTTCTCTTATCCTAAACGTTGACGCGCATCTGCAGAACGCTTAAATGCTTGTCCAACGTAGTTTATACTCAACATCAACACTAAAATTAGAATTGACGCGGGTAACCAAATCCATTGTCGATTCACTAAAACTTCACCGTTACTTGCATAACCGATCAATGTTCCTAAACTAGGTACATTAGCTGGCAATCCAAAGCCTAAGAAAGTCAAAGTGGTCTCGATCCCAATATTTGCCGCAAAGTTCATTGTTAAGTTGGTGATGATCAATGAACTAAGGTTTGGCATGATTTCACGGAACATGATTTTGAAATCACTTGTTCCCATCGTTTTTGAAGCACTGACATAATCACGTCTAGCTTCTGATAACGTCTTACTTCTGAATAATCGGGCTTTAGCTACCCAATAAAATGCACTCATGATAAAAATAAATGACCAAACGTTATAACGCGAAATGATCGAAACAAACACGATAATGATCAACATGATCGGTAAAATCATAATAAAATCAACAATACGCATCAATACGTTGTCAATGATCCCACCATAAAAACCTGAAAGGATTCCAAGCCCTACTCCGATGATCGACGTAATGATCGTGATAGCAAAACCGATCATCACAGAGTTTCTTGCTCCGATGATCAATTGACCGAAGACATCACGTCCACCTTCATCTGCTCCTAAAAGGAATTTTGATCCTTGAGAAGAGATGGCGCCAGGTTCAGCATACTTATCAAAAATACTAACAAACATTACTTTATCTTGGTCAATAAAGATCGCCCCGATAAAAATAACTAATAGTAAAACAACTAACAAAGCCAGTGAAAAAATGGCTACTTTATCTTTTTTGAATTCTCGTGCAATCATTCGTATACCCATTGGTGGGATACTTTCTTGCGCAACTTCTTTGTTTTTATCACTCATGATCGATTCTCCCTTCTGTTTGATTTTTTTATTGGATTCGTATACGCGGATCAACAATGCTCATGATAATATCTGACAGCAGTGTTCCGACGAGCGTTGCGATTCCTAAAATCAAGACTAAGGCTGTGATTACGGTATAATCACGTTGACCGATTGAGTCAATAAACAATTTTCCGACACCAGGATACCCAAAGATTTTTTCGATAACGACAGAACCAGCAATCAATGAAGTAATTTCATACCCCATTTGAGATGCCATCGGCAATGCTGCATTACGGAAAATGTGACGACTGAATACTTTGTTTGTCGGCACCCCTTTGGAACGAGCTGTACGTACAAAGTCTAAGGATTTCGAATCAATGACTTCACTTCGTAAATACTGGATCGTTACTGCTGTGGCTAGAAAGGCTTGTGTGATCGATGGTAATAAAATGTATTGCAATCGATCGATCCATTGAGCGAAAAAGCCTCCTTGGAAACCTAAAGTCTGAGAACCACTTGTTGGGAACCAACCTAAACGATAACCAAAAACAAACAACATGATCAATCCGAAAATGAATAATGGAACAGCAAAACTGAAGAAGTTATAAATAACGACAGCTTTGTCCAAAATCGAATTTTGGTATCGACCAGCTAACATACCTAGTGGTACAGCAATCAAGTACGTAATAATAACAGTTAAAATAGATAAATATAAAGTATTGATGATTCGTTCTCCAATCAAAGAGGAAACCGAACGCTTATACAAGAAACTTTGTCCAAAATCACCTTGTAAGGCATTTCCGACCCAACGGAAATATTGTTCATACCAAGGATCATTCAAGCCCGCTGCCTGACGCATCTGCTCGATCACAGCTGGATCTTGGTTTGGGTTGATCAATCCTGTAAACGGATCTCCAGGCATGGCTTGCGCTAGCATAAAGATCAACACACTAAGAATGATCACTTGTGGGATCATCAAAAGAACTCTTCGTAGAATCGTTTTCCACATTAGCTAGCACCTCCATCTTTCAACGCTACTTTGTGTGTAGTGGTTAGTGTACGTAAATCATACACTCGGCCTGCTGTATCGTAGTAATCTTTTTGATGTTCGATATACTCACGTTCAACATTTCGTCGGTTTTGTTTTTGTATTTCCCGATTGTCTACATCGATTCGTGGAATCGCAGATAGTAAGCGTTTTGTATAGATGTGGCGCGGATCATTATAGATATCTTCTCGTGTACCGATTTCAACAAAGCGACCTTTGTACATGATCGCGATGTTGTCACACATGTGTTTTACGACACCCAAGTCATGAGAGATGAATAAATAGCTCAAGCCAAATTCTTGTTGGATGCGTTTCATAAAGTTCAATACTTGTGCCTGAACAGACAAGTCTAGGGCAGATACAGGTTCATCAGCAACAATCAATTTAGGATTCGTTGCTACTGCTCGGGCAACCCCTAAACGCTGTCTTTGTCCACCAGAAAATTCATGAGGATATTTGTATAACGCATCTTCTGGCATCCCAACGATGTCCAATAAGCCTTTGACTTTTTTCTTTTCTTCCTGATCACTCAAGCGTTCAAAGTTACGGATCGGCTCAGCGATAATGTCCAGTACTCGTTTTTTAGGATTTAAACTAGACATTGAATCTTGAAAGATCATTTGGACGTCTTTGTTGTAGCCGATTTTTTTGCGGTTACTTCTTTTCGTGACGTCTTTTCCTTCATACATGATTTGGCCAGAAGTCACTTTTTCTAGGCCGACAACCGCTTTTCCGGTTGTGGACTTCCCAGAACCTGATTCTCCAACTAGTCCGTATGTTTTTCCTTTTTCAATAATAAAATCGACACCGTCTACTGCATAGACATGGTCTGTTACTCGGTTGAAAAACCCACTGCGAATAGGATAGTGAACTTTCAAATCTTTGATTGTAATTAATTCTGACATCTACACCTCTCCTTTTTCGTCTCTAAAGTGGAAATGTTTATAACATGAGCAACGTACCATATGATTCGGTGCGATTTCATGCAAGACTGGATTTTCTTCGTGAGCGCTTGCTGGGATCCAAGGAATCCGTGGCGCAAATCGGCAACCTGTTCGTGGCATATTTTTTAAGGAAGGGACTACGCCTTCAATCACGTGTAACTCTGCCTCGTGATTTCCTTCTTGTGGAATCGAATTTAGCAATGATTGTGTATATGGGTGTTTTGGATTTTCAAATAACTCTTTGACTCCTGCAACTTCAACAAATTGTCCACCATACATCACAGCAACACGATCCGCCATTTCAGCTACGACACCTAAATCATGTGTGATCAGGATGATCCCAGTTTTAGTTTCTTCTTGTAAATCTTTCAGTAAGTCAAGAATCTGTGCTTGAATCGTTACGTCCAAGGCAGTCGTTGGTTCATCCGCGATAATGATCGGTGGCTTACATGCAATCGCAATCGCGATGATCACCCGCTGTCTCATCCCACCTGACAACTCATGAGGATACTGACGTCCAACTCGTGCAGGATTCGGAATCCCTACTTGTTCTAGTAATTCTAATGCACGTGCTTGTCTTTGCTCAGCCGTCATTTTTGTATGGTAAGACAAACCTTCTTTGATTTGGTCTTCAATTCTCATCAAAGGGTTTAGTGCAGATAATGGATCTTGAAAAATCATCCCAATATCATTTCCGCGGATCTTGTTATACAATGTTTCATTTAATTCAATCAAATTTAAATCATTGTACATGATCTCCCCTGTGATCTTTGTATTGTTAGGATCTAATAATCCCATAATCGTTGTAGCTAACGTACTTTTCCCGCAACCAGACTCACCAACGATGGCTAAGATCTCGTTTTTATCTAAAGTAAAAGAAACGTCGTCTACTGCATCGTAGTATTCATCTTTTAGACGGAAGCCTGTGTGTAGGTTCTGAACATCTAATAATTGGTTATCTGACAATCGAATACCCCTCTCTGCTCCCTCGATGGAAGTTTTTAATAAAAAAAATAATCCTACACTGAATAACAACTTAGCAAAAAAAAATTAAATAAGTAGCATTCTAAGGAGTGTGTAATTAATTATTAATAATTATATAGAAAACCGTTTTATATTGCAAGATTATTTCACACTGTTGCCAGAATTGTCTGAAAAATCTTACGTAGCTATGTCAGCTCTTAAAGAAGATTAAAAAAAAATGAGGTATGTGGCTAGCCTTCTCTTTATCCTACTATTTTTATAAACTAAGAATCATTATAAAAATCTGCAAAAATCACTCTTTATATAAAAAACAGTTTTAACCGAATAGATATTCCATTTTACAAAAGCATAATTATACAGTATATACGAAATGTAAATATTGTAAAACCACCTATTACAATCGTATTTTATGACATAATTCTCCTCTTTAAAAAAACCTTTTTATTTAAAAATAATGCCTGAAAAAGCCAAGAAATCCTGAAATAGCTAAACTATTTCTGACTTCTTGGCTTTGAGTTGAAATTGGCTTTCGTCAATTCATTCATCAGTTGATGTGTATTTATTCAATTTATTTCAAGTGGTTGCTGATATAATCCACGGCACCGCCGACTGTTTCGATTTGTTCAGCATCTTCATCAGAGATCTCTGTACCGAATTCATCTTCTAGTTCAAGAACAAATTCCATGATACTAATTGAATCAGCTTTCAGATCATCTTTAATGTTCAATTCATCTGTCACTTTGTCTGTATCCATTTCAAAGTGATTTGAAATGATTTTAGCTACCTTATTAAATACTTCTTCGCGCGTCAATTTTTTCACCCCCACAATTCTTAGAACTACTACGTTTTCTTCACCATAGCTAATTTTACTGACAATTTTTTGGAATGTCCACCCTTTTTTCTCCATCAGCTTGTCAATTCGCAGAAAATTTAGTCCTCTTTTTGCTCAAATTGCTCCACCAGTTGTCCTACAACATTGGTTTCAAGCATCGTATGGATTTGACGGATCGTGTAGCGAACTGCATCCGGTCCAGTTGCACCATGCGTTTTGATAACTGGTGCTTTCAATCCAAATAAAACAGCTCCTCCGTGTTTTGAATAGTCCATTTCAGATTTCAAAGAGCGTAAACCGTCTTTTAGTAGTAATGCACCCATTTTACCTTTGATGCCTTCATTCAAGATGGCAGATTTCAATAAGGTCATCATATTCATCGCTGTGCCTTCAATGGATTTCAACACTGCATTTCCAGTAAAGCCGTCGGTTACTACGACGTCTGCCACACCATTTAGTAAGTCACGCGCTTCTACATTGCCAATGAAGTTCAAGCTTGTTTCATTTTGCAAGAGTTCAAATGCTTGTTTTGTCAATTCGCTTCCCTTAGTTTCTTCCGTCCCATTGTTGAGCAATGCGACACGAGGTCTGCCGATCCCACGAACTTTTCTCGCATAAAATGACCCCAAAATACCATATTGTAAAAGATGCTCTGGTTTGTTTTCTGCATTTGCACCTAAATCTAGCATATCAAACCCTTCACCTTCTTTGCCAATAACTGGCAATGTGGACATTAGTCCAGGGCGTTCGATGTTTTTGATGCGTCCAACAATAAACAAGCCAGCTGCTAGTAAGGCTCCTGTATTTCCTGCTGAAAAAATAGCATCTGCTTCCCCATTTTTAACTGCTTGGGCAGCTAAAACCATTGAAGCAGTTTTCTTGCGACGGATCGCCTTAACTGGCTCGTCATCACTATTGATTTTTTCGTCAGTATGGACGATTGTGATATTTGTTTCGTCTGTCAAATATTTCTTGATTTCTGATTCTTTACCGTAAAGAACAAATTCCAACTCAGGGAAATCTTTTTGTGCTAGAGCGATTCCTTCCACAATGGCTTGTGGTGCGTGATCTCCGCCCATTGCATCTACTGCAATTCTCATTATTATTTCCACTCCTTGTCATCATTTTGAAAGTATTGATAATCTGTTAATCAAAATAACGATTATCTTGTTCGCCTAATTGCAACTTGGCTGTTAATGGTTGATATTCAGGTAATAACTGCCAGTCTTTGATTTGCCAGATTGCCGCAGCTTCTTCACGGGCAACCTCTAAGACATTCCCATCTGTTACTAGATCTGCGATCGCAAATTCTGGCAAGCCGGATTGACGGAAGCCAAATACTTCTCCTGGCCCTCGTAATTCTAAATCCTTTTCACTCAAGATAAAGCCATTTGTGGTTTCTGTCATGATTTTCATTCGTTCGACACCCAGTTCATTTTTCGGATTTGCCACGAGGATACAATAAGAAGCCTCACTTCCTCGACCGACACGCCCACGCAACTGATGCAGCTGGGCTAATCCAAAACGATCCGCATCCATGATCAGCATGACCGTTGCATTCGGCACATTGACACCGACCTCGATCACTGTGGTTGACACTAAGATCTGGAGTTGGTTTTCTTTGAATGTTTCCATGATCTGATCTTTTTCTTGATTCTTCATTTTACCATGCAACAAGCCAACTTCATATTCTGGTGCAAATAACTCACGAAGTTTTTCGTAAATTTCCACTGCATTTTTCACATCTAAAGCTTCGGACTCCTCGATCAATGGACAAATCACGTACATTTGATGTCCTCTACGCAATTCTTTATAGGTCCATTCTAGCACGCTATCTAATTGAGGTGTTCGGACCCATCTTGTTTCGATCGGAATCCGTCCAGCGGGAAGCTCGTCGATCACAGATACATCCATTTCGCCGTATGCTGTAATTGCTAAGGTTCGAGGGATCGGGGTGGCAGTCATAAATAACACATCCGGACGCCAACCCTTCTCACGCAATACTTTTCGTTGATTCACGCCAAAACGATGTTGCTCATCGGTGATCACTAATCCTAGATTTTGGAATGCTACACCTTCTTGAATCAGTGCATGTGTTCCCACGACGATATCGATTTCCCCATTTTCTAACCGTTCTAATAGCTCGCGACGTTCTTTTGCTTTCGTTGATCCGGTCAATAACGCAACGGTCACTTCATTTGGATCAAATAATTGGGATAAACTTTCCATATGTTGTTGCGCCAATATTTCTGTTGGGACCATCAACGCTCCTTGAAAGCCAGCAGTCACTGTCGCATATAAAGCAATCGCAGCAACAACGGTCTTCCCACTTCCCACATCACCTTGCAACAAACGCTGCATATGGTGTGGATTACGGAGATCACGGCAAATTTCATTAGTGACACGTTTTTGTGCCATCGTTAATTCAAACGGCAATTTTTTCGTAAATTGTTTTAATCGCTCCACATCATAAAGGATCTCTAAGCCATTCTTTTCAGACTTTTCGGCTTTTTTCAGTCCTTGTAACTGCATCTGGAAAAAAAAGAATTCTTCAAAAACAATCCGTCGTTTAGCTTGATGATTTTCCTCATGATTTTGCGGAAAATGCATACTTCTTACAGCAGTCGGACGATCAAGCAAACGGTATTTTTCAATTAAAGATAGTGGTAAGTTTTCTTCAATCAAATCACTATACTCACTAAACCCTCGACGGATCAGATCGACCAGTGTCGTTTGGCGAATGGATTTGTTGACATGATAGATCGGAGAGAAATCATCTGGACTTTGCGAACCAAGGATCTTCATCCCATTTAGTGCTTTACGTTTCGCATCCCATTTCCCATAAACTGCGATTTCTTCAGATAAAATGACTTTATCTTTCAAATAGGGCTGATTGAAGAAAGAAACATTGAATACTTCATGTTCTTGCATCATTCGAAACTGCAGACGGCTTTTTTTGTAGCCAAAACGACTCATTACTGGCGGAGAGACAACCAACCCTTTTAATGTAACTTTTTCTTGGTCTTGGATTTCATTTAGATTTCTTTCTTGGATATCTTCATAGCGAAAAGGATAGTAAGTTAACAAGTCTTCAATTGTATGGATGCCTAGACTAGCCAAGCTATCCGCTCTTTTTTGACCAACACCTGCCAGCACTGTGACTGGATCAGCTAACGAACGCATAAGATTTCCCTCCTTTAACAAAAAAAGGAACTTGGTCAACGATTCGCGAATCGTTGACCGAAGATCCTTTCAAATGATTTTCTGCTTTATCTATCGGCTTCAGGCTGTATTATTCAGCAGAAAATAAATAAGGATAGACAGGTTGATCTCCTTGATGGATCTCGATTTCTAACTCAGGATATTTGTCGCTCAGTTGATCCGCAAATGCTTGTGCTTGTTCTGCAGACCCGTCTTCTCCGGTTAATATCGTGACGATCTCAGTATCCTCGTTGATCATTTGCTCTAATGTAGCAAGTGATGTCGCTAAGATATCTGGATTAGAGATCACGATTTTCCCATCGATCATCCCTAAGAAATCGCCTTCTGTGATTTTCACTCCATCGATCATCGTGTCGCGGATCGCATGTGTCACTTGACCACTGACAACACTTGAAAGCACATCTGTCATCGTTTCTTTATTTTCTTCTAACGTTGCTTGTTCATTGAAGGACAACATCGCTGTCAATCCTTGAGAAACTGTTTTTGATGGAACAACAGCAACTGGAAGTTCAGCCACTTCAGCAGCTTGATCAGCTGCCATAAAGATATTTTTGTTATTCGGTAAGATGATGACTTTATCTGCATTCACTTCATTGATCGCTTTCACGATATCTTCCGTACTTGGATTCATCGTCTGTCCACCACTGATCACGTAGTTTGCTCCTAGACTTTCAAATAACTCTTGCACACCTTTTCCGGCTGCGATGGCAACGATCCCGTAAGGTACACGAGGCTTCGTTTGTGCGATCGGCGCTGAAGGGGCTTGGTCATGTTCTAAGATCGTTTCGTGTTGCAAACGCATGTTGTCCACTTTGACTTTCACTAGGGAACCAAATTTCTGTCCGTAATTCATGACTTCCCCAGGGTTTTCTGTATGAACGTGTACTTTGATGATTTCATCGTCATTGACCACTAACAGGGAATCCCCAAGGCCATCTAGATAGTTACGAAACTCTTCATAATCAAATGTACTATCTACAGTTGGCCCTTCACCGATCTTCACCATGATTTCTGTACAGTAACCATAATGGATATCCTCAGTCGCTAACTGACCTTGCACACTACGATGATGCTCTGCATTCACCATATCGTCCATTTGAGCAGGAGATGGTTCATAGACCTCGTCTGCTTGGTATTCACCATTCAACGCAGTTAAAAAACCTTCATATACGAATAATAGTCCTTGACCGCCACTATCAACAACACCTACTTCTTTTAATACAGGCAACAAATCAGGTGTTTTTGCTAACGCACGTTTCCCACCTTTAACGACCGCAGTCATGACTTCGATCACATCATCTGTTGATTTTGCTTTCTTCTCACCAGCTTTGGCAGCTTCTCTTGCAACTGTCAGGATCGTTCCTTCGACAGGTTTCATTACTGCTTTATAAGCTGTTTCGACCCCATGAGTAAAAGCTGCAGCTAAATCTGTTGCTGTCAAAACAGTCACATCAGGGATTTGTTTTGAAAAACCACGGAACAACTGAGATAAAATAACCCCAGAGTTTCCTCTTGCCCCCATCAATAAACCTTTAGATAACAGCGCTGCTAATTCTCCTACCTTTTCAGAGGTAGAATCAACAACGGCTTTTGCACCACTTGTCATTGATAAATTCATATTGGTACCGGTATCTCCATCGGGAACCGGGAATACATTTAGGGAATTGACGTATTCTGCATTTTTTTGTAGCCGATTCGCACCGGACTGAACCATTTCCTGGAATTGGCTTGCACTAATTTCTGTTACACTCACCTAGATAATCCTCCTTCAGATCGACTGCTGAACAGTCAGCAAGTCTCCTGCCTAGTCTGGCAGTACACGAACACCTTGCACGAAGACATTTACTGAATTGGCTGTAACACCTAGTAAAGTCTCCAAGTTATATTTCACTTTTTCTTGGACATTACGAGAAACTTCCGAAATTTTTGTGCCATAACTAATGATTGTATAAACATCTACTGCGATCCCATTAGCTTCTTGGCGGACAACTACTCCTCTTGAGTAATTTTCTTTACGCAAAATTTCAGTGATATTATCTTTGATTTGATTCTTGCTAGCCATTCCTACAACACCAAATACATCTGTTGCGGCACCACCAACAACTGTTGCGATGACATCATTGGTAATTTCAATGGTTCCAGCTGACGTTTGAATTTTTACAGCCATGAATGAGCCTCCTTAACGGGTAAAATATTCCCATTTTTCTACTATCACATTTTATCATAGCGTCAACCGAAATAAAAGGTTGTTCCCTTAAAGTACTCAAAAACCATTGAAAAAAATTAGGAAAAGACTTTGTTCACGTTACAATTAATCACTGAAAATGTCAATCAATTCTATGAAAATATGCTTGCAAATTCCTACGCTATATGATATGTTATTCTGGTATGAGCTGAATTTACTATTGCTCCAAATCAAGGCAAAGGAGGAAATTTACATGGCAAAAGTTTGTTACTTTACAGGTCGCAAGACAAAAAGTGGAAACAACCGTTCACATGCGATGAACTCAACAAAACGTACAGTTAAACCTAACTTACAAAAAGTTCGCGTATTGATTGACGGCAAACCTAAAAAAGTTTGGGTGTCAACTCGTGCGTTGAAATCAGGAAAAGTTGAACGCGTATAATTGAATGAAATGATTTGAACCGTTCAACAAAATGAACGGTTTTTATTTTTTGCGAATCATTATCAAATGAGAGACATTTCCTCAACCACATGAAATTTAAGAAGAAAAAATAAAAAAGGCTTAAAACAATCAATCACCCAGATAATTGTTTTAAGTCTTCTTTTATGTGCCACTACCCCTCAGATAGTGATAGGTATATGTTTTTTTATAATTGTTACAAATAAAACATAACGCATTTGCAAAGGCCTGTCAACACTTTATTTTAAAGTAGAAAGTGTTTTCTTATTTTGCGTTATTTTCTTAATGTAAATGTAATTTAAACTCACAAATGTTATTTAATTTCAAATGTAATTTTTTTATGAATTTGGTTGTATTTTCAGCAAGTAAAATCATGAATGTGATAAACTAAATATAACTTCAAATAGAAATTTGGTGACTGAATTGTAATGAAAACAACATTGAAAAAATTCTTAAAAGAAAACGGCCGCTATGCAGCTGCTAGCTTCTTTATCCCTTTGCTGATTCTTTTATTGGTTTATTTAAGTATCGGTATTTATCCAGGAAGTGATCGGAGCATCTTGGCTAGTGATGCTTTCTCACAATTTTCAAACTTTCATGCAAGCTTCCGTAATATGTTGTTAGGGAAACAAAGCATTTTTTACACGTGGAATGCCTCACTTGGTTTAAATTATCTATCATTGATTTCTTATTATTTAGGTGGACTTTTCACACCACTCGTTTTATTGTTCCCGAATCAATTGATGCCAGATGCCTTGTATCTCATCACCTTACTAAAGGTTGGTTCAGCAGGTTTATCCTTCTGGTTTCTAGCACGTACCTATCGCATTCCACATTGGGGGCAAGTCGCATTAAGTGTCAGCTATGCGTCGATTTCATTTATCACTGCCCATTCAGAGATCATCATGTGGTTAGACACCTTTGTCTATCTTCCTCTGATCATTTTAGGTATCCATCGTGTGATGGACCAAAAGAAACCTATTTTATTGTTTGTTAGTTACTTGCTGTTGTTCTTATCCAGTTTTTATATGGGCTTCATGGTCGGAGTCTTCTCCTTTTTATACTTTATTACACGACTACTGACGAATTGGCGGAGGTACAAAGGAACGATTTTACCCTATGGGATCACCTCTTTATTAGCAGGAGGCGCTTCTATGATGATCATCCTGCCTGCCATTCTCGATCTACGAGCCAATGGCGAAGCATTGACGCAGATCACTTCATTGAAGACAGAAGCAACTTCTTATTTAGATTTATTGATGAAAAACATGGTGGGTGTTTATGACACGACGAAATACGGATCGATTCCTTTTATCTATGCTGGATTATTTCCTTTAGCATTATGTCTCTTGTATTTTGTCAGTCGCAAATTCCCCTTGAAAAACAAGTTGTTGTTCGGTGGGCTATTCGCGATCTTGATTGCTAGCTTCTATTTAGTCCCTTTGAATCTATTCTGGCATGGGATGCACGCACCAAATATGTTCTTGTTTCGTTATGCCTATCTCTTTTCGTTTCTCGTACTCTTGTTAGCGGCTCATAGTTGGGAACAGCTACAGGAGAAGGATCAGAAGCGTTTGCTAGGTGTCATCATTGTACTAGCGGCTGCTTTTGCTACAGCTTGGGGTATCAAACCAGATGGCAGTTACACGTATGTCACGCTCACATCCTTTGTTTTGACGTTAGTCTTTTTAGCGCTCTACGCATTGACGATTGGTTTATTCCAACAACACCCATTTGATCTGAAACGTTTGAGTATTCTTCTGTTACTATTGATGACTGCCGAAGCCGCAGTCAATACCAACAGTATGATCCATGGCATTCTCGATGATTGGAATTATGCCTCAAGAAGTTTGTATACCGAACCTTATCCTGAGATCAAAACGTTAGTTGATGCCTCGAAAAAGGATTCCGATACGTTTTATCGATTAGAAAACCTTGATCCTGTTTCACCGAATGATTCGATCAATTATGGTTATAGTGGGATCAGCATGTTCTCTTCGATCAGAAATCGAAACTCTTCCTCTTACTTGGATACTTTAGGCTTCCGTTCTAGAGGAACAAATTTGAACATTCGCTACAATAACAATACCTTGTTGATGGATGGATTTACGGGAATCAAATACAATATTGCTAAAAACGATAGTAGTTTTAATAAATACGGCTTCCAATCCGTCGAACAAACGGACAACTATACTTTGTACGAAAATAGTAATGCTGTACCATTAGCTTTCAAAGCACCTTTGACGATCAATAAGATCGAACAACCGATAGGTGATAATCTAACCAGTCAAACAAATTTGATGAATGGTCTTTCTGGGTTGAATCAATCATTCTTTACGTTTTATACACCAACCCTAAAAAGTCAACAGAACACGAAGATCACAACAACGACAAATGGGGTCACTTATAGTGAAACAGCGAATAATCAACCGAAAGAATTGACTTGGGAAGTCCAAGTACCTGCGAATACCCAAGCGTATCTCAGCCTGTTTCCAACAAATTTCGCACAGTTAGAAAGCTCTACAGCAACTATTACCGTCAATGGTGTATCTAGAAAATCTCAAATTAACATTACTGGTCAATATTATGATTTAGGTTATTACCCACAAGATACAACGGTTACCTTCACTGCAAGCTTCTATGGGACCAAAGAAGTCAGCTTTATGGAACCACAGGTGGTCGGACTTGATGTCGTGGCGTATCAAGCCGCAATCAACCAAATCAGAAATAACGGCGTAGAGATGACTACTACCGGTCGAACAGCTACAGGAACAGTTCATGCGACTGAAAAAACGATGGTAGCCACGACTATCCCTTATGATGGTGGTTGGACTGCTAAAATCGATGGCGAAAAAGTTCCTGTGAAGAAATTCCAAGATGCCTTTTTGATGGTGGAAGTTCCTGAAGGTGAACATACGATTACTTTTAGTTACATGCCAAAAGGATTCATTCCTGGCTTACTTCTCTTTATTGGATGTATTGCCTTGTTTATCTTGTATCTATGGTACCTTCGTAAACGTCAGCCGTTTCACGGCGTCATTGATCCTATAAACGAAAACGATGATCACCGTCCAAGACGTGAACGTCGTCGCGCAAGATAAAAAAAGCGTTTCGGTGATTGCCGAAACGCTTTTTTCTTGTATGCTATTCATATTTTACTTCATATAGATATAACCCTTCCGGATGAGCAGTCGGACCCGCAGCATTGCGGTCTTTTTTTGCAATGATTTCTGGAAGACAATCTTCTGGTAAACGATCGTTGCCTATTTTTAACAACGTACCAACTAAAATGCGGATCATTTTATAAAGGAAGCCATCACCACGAAACGTAAACGTCAACTCATCGCCTGCTTCATTGACCTGTAAGCTGGCTTCATAGATAGTCCGTACTTTATCTTCAATGGAACTTCCAGAAGCACAAAATGAAGTGAAATCATGCGTACCAAGTAAATCAGGCAATGCACGTTCAATCTTTGCTACATCTATTGGATAAGGAAAATAGCTCGCATAATGTCTACGGAAGGGACTACGTGGTTTTCCGATATCTACTTTGAATTGATAGGTTTTTTCTTTCACTAAATAGCGTGCGTGAAAAGTTTCTGGCACAATCTCCACACTTTTCACAGCAATATCTTCTGGCGACTGCGTATCTAACCCAAAACGCATACGTTCCAAAGGTCGCTCTTCTGGATAATCAAAGTGGATGACTTGCCCGATTGCATGAACCCCCGCATCTGTCCGTCCAGATCCAAAAATCGTGATTTCTTTTCCATTTGCCATCTTCTTTAAGGTTTTTTCCAGTTCTTCTTGGACCGTTCGTCCATTGGGTTGTTTCTGAAAACCATTGAACTGGGTACCATCATAGGCAATGATTGCTTTATAGCGTACCATTCATCTTCCCCTGTTCTCATTCATCTTTGATAAGTTTAGCTACGGATAAACACTAGTACGATGGTCATCAGCCCAAAAGCAACCATAACAACAGTGTCTTGTAAGTGCCAGTGAAGGATACGGTATTTTGTCCGGCCTTCCCCACCTTGGTAGCCTCTTGCTTCCATCGCTGTAGCTAGATCTTCCGCACGATTGAAACTGCTGACAAATAGCGGAATCAGTAAAGGAATCACCGCTTTCATTTTTTGTACTAGACTTCCTTCACCAAAGTCAACACCACGTGCGCGCTGTGCATTCATGATTTTTTCGGTTTCGTCCATCAATGTCGGCACAAAACGTAAAGCGATCGAAAGCATCAACGATACTTCATGCACTGGAAAGCGAACAACTTTCAATGGTCGTAACAAATATTCGATCGCATCGGATAATTCTAAAGGCGGCGTTGTCAATGTCAATAAGGTGGACATAAAGATAATCAAAACAAACCGACAAAAAATAAATAGTCCGTTCATGACACCAAATTGAGTGATATTGAAAATCCCCCAACTCCAATACGTTTCTCCACCACTCGTAAACAGTACTTGTAAGCCTACAGTGAATAAGATCAACCAGATCAACGGACGGATGCCTCGAATAAAAAATTTGATATCTACTTTTGACAAGAAAACAGCAAATAAAGTAAACGCCGCTAATAAGGCATATGTCTGCCAGTTATTGGCCAAGAAGATAATGCCAATAAAATAGAAACTTGCCAATAGCTTTGCACGTGGATCTAACCGATGGATAAAGGAGTCTCCAGGCATATAACGACCAAAAATCAATTTATTCATCATGAGCTGTACCTCCCACCAATTTGACCAATTGGTCCGCTAATGCGTCTGCGGTGATCGGCAATTCATCAAACTGGATGCCTTTTACTCGTAGTTCCTCTGCAAACTCAGTGGCTGTTGGTACGCCTAACTGCCGTTCTTTTAACCATTCAAGGTGTTGGAAGACTTCTTTTGGTTCTCCGCATTTGACGATACGGCCTTTTTCCAGGACGTAAACAAAATCGGCATAGTTTGCCACATCATCCATCAAATGGGTGACTAATACAATCGTGATTTGCTGTTCTTTATGCAAACGCCAGAACATATCCATCATTTCTTTTCTTCCTTGTGGATCTAACCCAGCTGTCGGCTCATCTAAGACGAGAACTTCGGGTTTCATAGCTAGAACACCGGCAATCGCTACACGTCGCATTTGACCTCCTGACAGCTCGAAAGGTGAGCGTTCTAAATACGTCTCATCTAAGCCGACTTGTTCTAAGGTCTCCTTTGCTAGTAGAGTCGCCTCTTCCTCACTTACACCAAAGTTTTTTGGGCCAAACGCAATATCTCTTGCGACCGTTTCTTCAAACAACTGTGCCTCTGGAAATTGAAAAACAATACCGACTTTTTTTCGAATCGGTTTCAAATTTTTATTATCTGTATCTGGTTTGATCTGACGATCGCCGATTTGGACGGTTCCTTCCGTCGGTTTGATCAACGCATTCAAATGCTGAAGCAAGGTGGATTTCCCGCTTCCAGTATGACCAACTAATGCAGTGTAGCTGTTTTCTTTGATCAACAAGTCAATATCAAATAAAGCTCGTTGCTCGAATGGTGTATTCGGTTGGTACGTAAAGTTTACTTTTTCAAAACGGATGTCCATAACCAATCCACCATCCTTTCTTCTGTCATGTATTCTTTAGGCACTTCAATGTCACGTTCTTTCAAGGCACTTTTTAGTTTTTCAGGAAAAGGCAAATCTAACCCTAGATTGATTAGTTCAGGTCCGGCAGAGAAAATCTCTTTCGGTGTCCCTTCATTTACTAGTTCGCCTTCTTTCATCACAAAAATACGATTTGCATTGGCTGCTTCATCAATATCATGCGTGATTGAAATAACGGTTAGTTGACTTTCCTCTTTGATTTCTTTGATCGTTGTGATGACTTCTTCACGACCTTCAGGATCTAACATACTTGTTGCTTCATCCAAGATGATGATTTCTGGTCGGAGGGCTACAACACCGGCAATCGCCACACGTTGTTTCTGTCCACCGGAAAGACGAACTGGTTCTCTTGTCGCAAAATCAGACATTCGCACTTTTTCAAGAGCATCTTTCACTCGAACGATCATTTCTTCTCGAGGAATGCCTTGATTCTCTAAACCAAAGGCCACATCATCCTCTACTGTTGATCCAACAAATTGATTGTCCGGATTTTGAAAGACCATGCCGACTTTTTGGCGGATCGTCCATATATTCTCTTCATTTAGTAGTTGATTACCAACTTTGACCGTCCCAGACTCAGGAAGGAGTAAGCCATTGATCGTTTTTGCAAGCGTTGATTTACCAGAACCATTGTGCCCGATAATCGCGATCCATTCTCCTTTATTGATCGTGAAAGAAACATCTTTCAATGCTGGTCGTAAATCTTCTGGTTGGTATTTGTAATTAATCTTTCCTAATTCAATAATCGGCTCCATAAGTACTCCCTCTTCATCCTAAAGTTCCTATTAACCCTATCAAAAAACTGCTTAGTTTTCAATCATTTCTGATTTTTAAAATGTTTTTTTATACCTTCAAGGCTGTCTTGACAGTTAATTGAAGGTACAAAAAAACACTTTATGATGAGTGCATACTCCCCAAACGAATCGCTTGGGGAGCAGCGCTGAGCTAGACTCGGAATAAGTAACTTCCAACATCATAACACTCTAAAAGAATCATCCATAAAGTGATGTTATTAGTGTGATTTTAGACAAGTTCTAAGACAACCATTGGTGCTCCGTCTCCGCGTCTTGGTTCTGTCTTCAAGATACGAGTGTAGCCACCTTGACGTTCAGCATAACGAGGTGCAATATCGTTGAATAACTTTTGTAAAGCTGATTCGATAACGATTTCCTCATTTTCTTCACGCACGCTAGCAACTTCATTACGTACGAAAGCCGCAGCTTGACGACGTGCATGTAAGTCTCCGCGTTTGCCTAAAGTGATCATTTTTTCAGCAGTTGAGCGAACTTCTTTCGCACGAGCTTCTGTAGTCACAATACGTTCATTAATTAATAAGTCAGTTGTTAAATCACGCAACATCGCTTTACGTTGGCTAGATGTGCGTCCTAGTTTACGATAACTCACGTTGGTTTCCCTCCTTCGTAAAAGGTTTAATCTTCTTTACGTAAACCTAAACCTAAGTCATGCAATTTTGCTTTAACTTCTTCCAATGATTTACGTCCTAAGTTACGGACTTTGATCATTTCTGGCTCAGATTTATTCGTAAGTTCTTGTACAGTATTGATTCCTGCACGTTTTAAGCAATTATAAGAGCGAACAGATAAGTCTAATTCTTCAATCGTCATTTCTAACATTTTTTCTTTTTGTGTTTCTTCTTTTTCGACCATGATTTCAGCGTTTTTCGCTTCATCAGTTAGGTTGACAAAGATGTCTAAATGTTCAGTCATGATTTTTGCAGATAAACTCATTGCTTCCAATGGTTCGATTGAACCATCTGTCCAGATCTCCATTGTCAATTTATCAAAATCTTCACGATGTCCAACACGTGTGTTTTCTACTTGGTAGTTGACACGACGTACAGGCGTGTAGATTGAATCGACTGGAAGAACACCAATTGGCATATCTTCTTTTTTGTTTTCATCTGCTTGAACATAACCACGTCCTGGTTTCACCGTTAGGCGAGCATGGAACGTAGCACCTTCAGATACACTGCAGATGTACATATCTTTGTTAAGAATTTCTACCTCACTATCAACGATAATATCGCCAGCAGTTACTGTAGCAGGTCCGGTAATATCGATCTCAAGGGTTTTTTCTTCTTGACCATACATTTTCAGTGCTAAACCTTTAATGTTCAAGATGATTTGAGTGACGTCTTCTCTAACACCTTTGATGGTAGAGAATTCATGCAGTACACCATCGATTTGAATATTAGTGATGGCAGCACCTGGCAAAGAAGATAATAAAATACGACGTAGGGAATTCCCTAAAGTAGTCCCATACCCTCTTTCAAGAGGTTCAACGATGAACTTGCCATAATCTTTTTCTTCATCAATTTTTGCGATTCTTGGTTTTTCGAACTCAATCATTCTTATCTTTACCCCTTTCAAAACGAAAAGTGTCTTGTTCAATGACGTTACTAATAGAACTCAAAATGAGAGGCACTCATTAAACACGACGGCGTTTTGGAGGGCGGGCACCATTATGAGGAACTGGAGTCACGTCACGAATTGCAGTCACTTCTAAACCTGTTGCTTGTAATGAACGAATTGCTGCTTCACGTCCAGAACCAGGTCCCTTAACTGTTACTTCAACAGTTTTTAATCCGTGTTCCATTGCTGCTTTTGTAGCTGTTTCTGCTGCCATTTGAGCGGCAAAAGGAGTTGATTTTTTGCTTCCTTTGAAACCTAATGAACCAGCTGATGACCACGCTAAAGCATTTCCGTGAGTATCAGTGATCATGATGATTGTGTTGTTGAATGTAGAGTGGATATGTGCAATCCCAGCTTCTATATTCTTTTTCACACGGCGTTTACGATTCACTTTTTTTGCTACCATGAAGATTTAACCTCCTTCACTTAAGAATTATTTTTTCTTGCCAGCGATAGCGCGAGCTGGGCCTTTACGAGTACGTGCATTGTTTTTCGTGTTTTGTCCACGAACAGGCAATCCACGACGGTGACGGATTCCACGGTAAGAACCGATTTCCATCAAGCGTTTGATGTTTAAGTTCACTTCACGACGAAGATCCCCTTCAACTTTTAATTTATCTACTTCTGCACGGATAGCATCTGTTTGTTCATTCGTTAATTCACGAACGCGAACATCTTCAGATACGCCAGCATTAGCTAAGATTTGTTTCGCAGTAGTGTTACCAATACCATAGATATAAGTAAGTGAAACTACTACACGTTTATCACGAGGAATATCTACTCCTGCAATACGAGCCATATTTAGTGCACCTCCATTTATCCTTGACGTTGTTTATGTTTTGGATTTGCTGGGCAAATCACCATAACGCGTCCTTTACGACGAATTACTTTACAATGTTCACACATTGGTTTTACTGATGGTCTTACTTTCATGATAATACCTCCTGTAGTTTTACGGAGTACAATTATTTAAAGCGATAAGTAATACGGCCACGGTTTAAATCATATGGAGACAATTCAACCGTCACTTTGTCACCAGGTAGAATACGAATGTAGTGCATACGAATTTTACCTGAAACAGTAGCAAGAACTTGGTGTCCGTTTTCTAGTTCAACTTTAAACATTGCATTCGGCAAAGTTTCGACGACTGTACCTTCGACTTCAATCATATCTTCTTTTGCCACGCACAGTACCTCCTTGTACTTGTTTCGCATTTTCACACGATAAAATGGCGGAAACTGCAGTTCCCACCTCAAAATTCTCAAAATGGATCATCTAGAGGATTCTCTAGAAGTCGGACTGACATATTCTATCATAATTTATTGAACTTGACAAGAGTAACTGCTTAATGCAAGTCGGCTACGGGCAATCGTGCTATTTTTCAATGATTTTTTGGACATCAGTAAATACAGCATCGATTTCACGATCACCATCGATAGTGTGTAGCAAACCTTGTTCTTTATAATAAGCCAAGATTGGTTCACTATTTTTGATGTTGATAGCCAGACGATTTTTAACCGTCTCAGGTTTATCATCTTCTCTTTGATAGAATTCATGCCCACCACAACGATCACATGTGTCTTCAACTTTTGTAGGGTTGAAAATTTTATGGTAAGTTGCTCCACAGTTACGGCAAATGAAGCGGCCTGCTAAACGCTCAACCAAGACTTCTTCACCCACGTGGATATCGATGACAGCATCAATTTGTTTATTTAAATCTTTTAGCATTGCATCTAGAGCTTCTGCTTGCTCGATTGTACGAGGAAAGCCATCTAATAAGAAGCCTTTCTCTGTATCGGGTTCTGCTAAACGCTCTTTTACGATTCCATTTGTTACTTCATCAGGAACTAATGCACCTTTATCCATATAAGACTTTGCTTCCAAGCCAAGAGCTGTTTCATTTTTGATAGCTGCACGAAACATATCTCCTGTTGAGATGTGAGGAATCCCATAAGCGTCAATGATTTTTTCAGCTTGTGTTCCTTTACCTGCACCTGGCAGCCCCATTAAAATGAGGTTCATTGCTTTCCCTCCTAATAAATGTGAGAACGTGTGTTGAGGAAAAACCTCAACACGCTTTCTTACTCAATAAAGCCAACATATTTACGTTTCAGCATTAAGCCTTCTAACTGTTTCGCAGTTTCCAAAGCCACACCGATCACGATCAACAGACTTGTACCACCTAATCCGATTGATTGTGGCAGATCCCAAATCATTTGTGCAATGATTGGTAATAATGCCACTAAACCAAGGAATAGTGCTCCAACTGTACTTAATCGCATCAATAAGCTTGAGACATACTCTTCAGTCCCCTTACCAGGGCGTACACTTGGTATATAGCTTCCTTGCTTTTGTAAGTTCTCCGCTAATTTCTCAGGGTTTACTTGAACAAAGGCATAGAAGAATGTAAATGCGACGATCAATACCGTATAAATCGTTGCGCCAGGCACCGTATTATAGTTAAAGATCTCCATCATTATTTTATACCAGTTTTCAGATCCGAATCGGCCACTTAACGCTTGTAACACAGCATTTGGTGTCGCAATAAATGAACTTGCAAAGATAACCGGAATTACCCCAGCAGCATTTACTTTCAACGGTAGATAACTACTTGTTGGCGCACCTGCTATACGTTTGGTGTACTGAATCGGGATCTTACGTTCAGCTTGTTGGAAAAATGTTACGAATGTCACGATTGCTAGAACCGCAACTAGTAAGATGGCAACGAAAATCGCAGATCTCCAGATATCGGAAGAATTGATATTTACGAAGTAATCTTCATAAATTTCACGTACACTTTCCGGTAATCTTGAAATGATCCCTGCAAAGATGATCATTGACACACCATTACCGATACCTTTTTCAGTGATTTGTTCACCCAACCAAGTAACAAACATCGTTCCTGCAGTTAAGATCAACCCGATCGTTACATAAGTAGAGACATTTGGATTGTTGACAAAACCTAATTGAGCGTATTGGTTAAACCCTGCTGTGATACCGACAGATTGGATAAATGCCAATACTAACGTCAAATATCTTGTTGCCTGATTCAACTTTTTACGACCAACTTCTCCTTGTTTCGACCATTCCACAAAACGTGGCACGATATCCATTTGTAATAATTGGATCACGATCGAAGCAGTAATGTAAGGCGAAACCCCCATCGAAAAGATCGAGAAGTTTTGCATTGCACTACCACTTACCAAGTTCAACATGTTGAAAAACGGTAAGCTAGATAGGTCTTGTAATGAGCTTGCATTTACGCCGGGAACAGTGATATGTGCCCCTAAACGAAAAACAAAGAGAACAAATACAGTAAAAAGGATTTTCGATCTAATATCTTTGACCTTAAAAGCGTCTTTTAATAGTTTAAGCATTAGATCACCTCAACAGAGCCACCAGCCGCTTCGATTGCTTCTTGTGCTGCTTTTGAGAATTTAGCTGCTTTCACAGTTAACTTTTTGTTCAATTCTCCGTTAGCTAAAACTTTGATTCCAGCTTTTTCGTTTTTCACGATTCCAGCTTCTACTAAAGCAACAGGAGTTACTTCAGCTCCGTCTTCAAAGCGATTCAAGACATCTAAATTAACGACTGCGTAGTCCTTACGGTTAACATTTGTAAATCCACGTTTTGGTAAACGACGGAACAATGGTGTTTGTCCCCCTTCGAATCCTAGACGTACACCACCGCCTGAACGAGCTTTTTGTCCTTTTTGACCACGTCCGGCAGTTTTTCCGTTACCTGAAGAAGTACCACGACCAACACGGTTACGTACTTGGCGTGAACCTTCAGCGGGTTTTAATTCATGAAGTTTCATAGGTTTGGCACCTCCTTAATTGTCCTAGTTCTTATTTCATTTGTTTAATTAAACTTCTTCAACGTCCACTAAGTGAGAAACAGTGTTGATCATGCCTTTGATTGCTTCATTAGCAGGCTTAACCACAGAACTGTTAATCTTTGTAAGACCTAACGCTTTAACAGTATCGCGTTGGTTTTGAGGACGTCCGATAATACTGCGTTTTAAAGTTACTTTTAATTCAGCCATTATGTTTGTCCTCCTTATCCGATTAATTCTTCTACTGATTTGCCGCGTAGAGCTGCAACTTCTTCAGCACGTTTTAATTGTTTCAAACCTTCAACAGTTGCGCGAACAACGTTGATTGGTGTGTTTGAGCCTAAAGATTTAGAAGTGATATCTGCTACCCCTGCTAATTCTAATACGGCACGAACTGGTCCACCAGCAGCAACCCCAGAACCTTCAACAGCAGGTTTCATTAGGATTCTACCACCACTAAAAGCACCGATTACTTCGTGTGGGATTGTTGAACCAACCATAGGTACTTCAACTAAGTTTTTCTTCGCATCTTCAATTGCTTTACGGATCGCTTCAGGTACTTCTTGTGCTTTACCAGTACCAAATCCTACGTGTCCGTTTTTGTCACCGACAACAACTAAAGCAGCAAAACGTAGACGACGTCCACCTTTAACAACTTTTGTTACACGGTTAATTGCAACAACGCGGTCTTCTAATTCCAAATGTTTTGGATCGATATAAACCATGAATGGTATTCCTCCTTCTTCTAAAATTCTAGTCCATTTTCGCGAGCAGCTTCAGCTAAAGCTTGCACACGGCCATGGTAAAGGTATCCACCACGGTCAAAGACTACGACTTTAATGCCTTTTTCAGTTGCGCGTTCAGCAACTAATTTACCGACAGCTTGTGCTGCTTCTGTTTTTGTTCCACCTGAAATTTCTTTATCCAAGGTAGAGGCACTTGCTAGCGTTACACCCGCTACGTCATCAATAAGTTGCGCGTAGATGTTTTTGTTAGAACGAAAAACGTTCAAGCGTGGGCGCTCAGCAGTACCAGAGATAGTGTTACGTACACGACGGTGTCTCTTTTGACGTGTTTTGTTCTTATCTGGTTTTGTAATCACAATTGTCACCTCTTTATTTTTATTTTTTCTACTGTCAGACAGTAGAAATGATCAGTTTTGAAAAAATAGAAGCTGCGGCACAAGTAAACTCTCTCTTAATGAAGGCATACTTCAGCAAAATCCTTTTTTCCTGCTGCTGGCTTCTATGAAATTTTTCGAAACGATTATTTACCAGTTTTACCTTCTTTACGGCGTACGAATTCGCCAACATAACGAATACCTTTACCTTTATAAGGTTCTGGAGGACGAGTACCACGGATGTTCGCAGCTAATTCGCCAACTTCTTCTTTGTTCGCACCCTTCACAATTACTTGTGTGTTAGATGGTACTTCAACAGTCACGCCAGCTGGTGGTGTGATTTCTACTGGATGTGAGTAACCAACGTTCAATACAAGTTTTGTTCCTTGCATTTGCGCACGGTACCCAACCCCGATTAATTCTAATCCTTTTTGGAAACCTTCACTAACACCTACAACCATGTTGTTGAAGTTAGCACGAGTTGTTCCATGGATAGTTTTCATTTCTTTACTGTCATTTGGACGAGTGAATGTCACTTCATTTCCTTCGATATTCATTTTGATATCAGCAGAAAATGTACGAGTCAATTCCCCTTTTGGTCCTTTAACTGTAACGTTGTTTCCATCTTGAGTGATAGTTACTCCTTCAGGGATCACAACGATCTTATTTCCAATACGGCTCACTTAAAGACACCTCCTTGTAGATTCTACTTGATTACCATACGTAAGCGATAACTTCGCCGCCGATGTTTTTCTCACGAGCTTCTTTATCAGTGACAACACCTTCAGAAGTCGAAATAATAGCGATACCTAAGCCATTTAAAACTTTTGGCACTTCGCCAGCTTTAACATAAACACGTAAGCCTGGTTTAGAAATACGTTTTAAGTTTGTAATAACACGTTCGCCGCTTTTACCGAATTTTAGGAAAACACGGATCACGCCTTGCTTGTCATCTTCGATATATTCAACATCACGGACGAAACCTTCACGTTTCAAGATTTCAGCGATGTCACGTTTAATTTTTGATGCAGGAACTTCTAAAGCCTCATGTTTAACCATGTTTGCATTACGGATACGAGTTAGAAAATCTGCAATTGGATCTGTCATGACCATTGAACTTTTACCTCCTTCTTATGCGAATTTACTTTTTTACCAGCTAGCTTTCTTCACGCCGGGAATTTGACCTTTATAGGCAAGTTCGCGGAAGCAAATACGGCAAAGATGGAACTTACGATAAACTGAATGTGGACGTCCGCAACGTTCGCAACGAGTGTAAGCTTGTGTTGAATGTTTTGCAGGACGTTTGTTTTTAGCAATCATTGATTTTTTAGCCACGTAGTTCGCCTCCTTTAATTATTTTTGGAATGGCATGCCTAATTGTGTCAACAACTCACGAGATTCTTCATCTGTGTTCGCTGTCGTTACAATGACGATGTCCATACCACGTACTTTATCTACTAAATCATAATCTACTTCTGGGAAGATCAATTGTTCTTTAATACCTAAAGTGTAGTTTCCACGACCATCAAAGGCTTTTTTACTTACACCATGGAAGTCACGTACACGTGGTAGAGAAACTGATACTAATTTATCTAAAAATTCGTACATTCTTTCTCCGCGTAAGGTAACTTTTGCTCCAATTGGCATTCCTTCGCGTAAACGGAATCCAGCGATTGATTTTTTAGCTTTTGTGATCATTGGTTTTTGTCCAGTGATCAAAGTTAGTTCTTCAACTGCTTTGTCTAAGTTTTTAGCGTTTGATACCGCATCACCAACACCCATGTTGATGACGATCTTTTCAACTTTAGGTGTTTGCATAACAGAGCTATAGTCAAATTTTTCCATCAATGATGGAGTTACTTCTTTAAGATATTTTTCTTTTAGGCGGTTCATTCAGTAAGACCCTCCTTCCTTAAACTTTTTATTTATCTAAAACTTCACCGGTTTTTTTAGAAACACGGACTTTTTTTCCGTCTACTTCTTTGTAGCCAACTCGGCCAGCTACACCAGTAGAGTCGATGACCATCACGTTAGAAACGTGAAGTGGCGCTTCCATCTCAACAATTCCACCTTGAGGAGCAGCTTGAGAAGGTTTTTGGTGTTTTTTGATCATGTTCACACCTTCGACAACCACTTTATCCTGTTTAGGAAACGCTGCTAATACAACGCCTTCTTTGTTTTTGTCTTTACCGGTGATCACTTTAACTTTATCGCCTTTTTTAACAAACATAACTGTTTCGCACCTCCTTTGTTAAGTGTCTCAAGATTATAAAACTTCTGGTGCTAGAGAAACGATCTTCATGAAGTTGTTTTCACGTAGTTCACGTGCAACTGGCCCAAAGATACGTGTTCCACGAGGGCTTTTATCATCACGAATAATCACTGCAGCATTTTCATCAAACTTGATATATGAACCGTCTGCACGACGAGCTCCTGATTTTGTACGAACGATAACGGCTTTAACGACGTCACCTTTTTTGACAACCCCACCTGGCGTTGCTTGTTTAACCGTAGCAACGATCACATCACCGATATTCGCAGTTTTGCGACCAGATCCGCCAAGGACTTTGATCGTCAAAATTTCACGTGCGCCTGAATTATCAGCGATTCTTAAACGACTTTCTGCTTGGATCACGTTGTGTATCCTCCTTTCAGATTTTGCATTCAATCTATATAGGAAAATCTCGTGTTATTAGATAATAACTGCTTCTTCGACTATTTCCAACAAACGGAAACGTTTTGTAGCTGATAATGGACGAGTTTCCATAATTCTCACGATGTCGCCAACTTTTGCTGTGTTGTTTTCATCATGTACTTTGTACTTCTTAGAATAGTTCATACGTTTACCGTAGATAGGGTGGTTTTTCTTTGTTTCGACAGCAACGGTAATTGTTTTATCCATTTTGTCTGATACCACGCGACCTTGATAAACTTTGCGTTGATTTCTTTCTTCAGTCATACGCTTAATGGCCTCCTTCCATAATTACTTAGCTTGTTCACGCAAAACTGTTTTGATGCGTGCAATCGATTTACGTACTTCTTTAATACGTGCAGTGTTTTCTAATTGACCTGTTGCTAATTGGAATCTAAGATTAAACAATTCTTCTTTTAATTGTTTTTCTTGATCAAGCATTTCGGCAGTGGTTAATTCTCTGATTTCTTTAACCTTCATTCGATTCACCACCCATTTCCTCACGTTTTACGATCTTAGTTTTCATTGGTAATTTGTGAGAAGCTAAACGTAATGCTTCACGAGCTACTTCTTCAGAAACGCCTGCAATTTCAAACATGATTTTACCACGTTTTACTGGTGCAACCCATCCTTCAGGAGCCCCTTTACCTTTACCCATACGAACGCCGATCGCTTTAGATGTATATGATTTATGAGGGAAAATTTTGATCCATACTTTCCCGCCACGTTTCATGTAACGAGTCATAGCAATACGAGAAGCTTCGATCTGACGGTTTGTGATCCAGTGTGATTCAACAGCTTGTAAGCCGTATTCACCGAATGCTACTTCTTTTCCGCCTTTTGCTTCACCACGCATTTTTCCGCGGAATTCACGACGGTGTTTTACACGTTTAGGTACTAACATGTTTATTTCCCTCCTTTCTCAGTGTTTTTTTTAGTTGGAAGAATTTCTCCACGATAGATCCACACTTTAACTCCTAGTTTTCCGTATGTTGTATCTGCTTCTTCCCATGCGTAATCAATATCCGCACGCAAAGTGTGAAGAGGAACTGTTCCTTCTGAGTATCCTTCTGAACGAGCGATATCCGCACCGTTTAGACGTCCAGATACTTGAGTTTTGATCCCTTTAGCGCCAGAACGCATTGAACGTTGGATCGCTTGTTTTTGAGCGCGACGGAATGCAACACGGTTTTCTAATTGACGTGCAATTCCTTCACCTACTAATTTAGCATCTAAATCTGGTTTTTTGATTTCCACGATGTTGATATGGATTCTTTTACCAGTTAATTTGTTTAATTCTTTTCTTAGGTTTTCGACTTCAGATCCGCCTTTACCAATAACCATACCTGGTTTAGCTGTGTGGATTGAAATGTTTACGCGGCCAGTTGCGCGTTCGATTTCAATTGTTGATACAGCAGCATCAGCAAGTCTAGTTGAAATAAATTTACGGATTCTTAAATCTTCGTGTAAGAACTCTGCATACTCTTTTTCAGCAAACCATTTTGCATCCCAGTCGCGGATGATGCCTACACGCATTCCAATTGGATGTACTTTTTGACCCACAGATTATCCCTCCTTATTTTTCTGATACGACTACCGTGATATGACTTGTACGTTTGTTGATTGGTGAAGCTGAACCTTTTGCACGTGGACGGAAACGTTTCATTGTTGGTCCTTCGTTAACAAATGCTTCAGATACTACCAAGTTCTCAACATCTAAGTCAAAGTTGTTTTCTGCATTTGCAATTGCTGACATCAATACTTTCTCGATGATCCCAGCAGATTTGTTTGGTGTGAATTTCAAAATTGAAATTGCATCCGCAACACTTTTACCTCTGATAAGGTCAATTACTAGACGCGCTTTACGAGGTGAAGTGCGAACTGTTTTTGCAGTTGCTTTAGCTGATGTGATTTGTTCTGCCATTTGCTTTTATCCTCCCCTCGAATTAGCGTCTCGTTTTCTTGTCGTCAGCGACATGCCCACGATAAGTTCTAGTTGGTGCGAATTCACCTAATTTGTGTCCTACCATATCTTCTTGGATGTAAACTGGTACGTGTTTACGTCCATCATATACTGCGATGGTATATCCAACAAAACTTGGGAAAATTGTCGAACGACGAGACCAAGTTTTGATTACTTTTTTCTTTTCGGCCCCTGCTTGAGCTTCAACTTTACTCATTAAATGCTCATCAACGAAAGGCCCTTTCTTTAAACTACGACCCATGGTGAACCTCCTCTCAAAATGTGCGACACATGGTCAAAGTAATTATTTATTTTTACGACGAACGATAAGTTTGTCTGATTTAGCTTTCTTGTTACGAGTTTTGTAACCAAGAGCTGGTTGACCCCAAGGAGAAACTGGAGCTTTACGTCCGATTGGAGCTTTACCTTCACCACCACCGTGTGGGTGATCGTTAGGGTTCATTACGCTACCACGTACAGTTGGGCGTTTACGCATCCAACGAGAGCGGCCAGCTTTACCAATATTGATAAGTTCGTGTTGTTCGTTACCTACAGAACCGATTGTTGCACGGCATGCAGCTAAGATCATGCGAACTTCACCAGAGTTCAAGCGGATCAATACGTATTTGCCTTCTTTACCAAGTACTTGAGCACTTGTACCAGCAGAACGGATCAATTGTCCACCTTTACCAGGTTTCATTTCAATATTGTGGATCACAGTACCAACTGGAATGTTTTCTAAAGGAAGAGCATTTCCGACTTTGATATCTGCTTCAGGACCTGAAACAAGTTTCATTCCAACTTGTAGTCCTTTTGGTGCTAAGATGTAAGCTTTCACTCCATCTTCATAATGTACTAACGCGATGTTAGCTGAACGGTTTGGATCATATTCGATCGTTTGAACAGTAGCAACAACGTTGTCTTTGTTACGTTTGAAATCGATCACGCGGTATTGGCGTTTGTGTCCGCCACCTTGATGACGTACAGTGATGCGGCCGTTGTTATTACGTCCAGCATGGTTTTTCAATGGCTGTAACAATGTTTTTTCAGGTGTTGATGTTGTGATTTCAGCAAAATCAGAACCTGTCATGTTACGACGGCCATTTGTGGTAGGTTTGTACTTTTTAATCGCCACGTTTTCCCCTCCTAATTTAATCAGTTATCGAGTGTTGCTTATTCAGCAGCTTCGAATAATTGGATTTCTTTTGAATCTTCAGTCAATGTAACGATCGCTTTGCGACGTTTTTTTGTATATCCTGCATATTTGCCCATACGTTTGAATTTCGCACGTACGTTCACGATGTTCACGTTTTTGACTTTCACGTCAAAAGCAGCTTCAACCGCTTGTTTTACTAAAGTTTTGTTTGCGCGAGTGTCTACTTCGAAAGTATATTTCTTGTCATCCATGGCAAGCATTGATTTCTCAGTGATCACTGGGCGTTTGATTACGTCTAGTAAGTTCATTATGCAAGCACCTCCTCAATTTGAGTAAGAGCAGTTTGTGTTGCTAAAACTTTTGTATTTGATACAACATCTAGAACGCTAACGTTGTCAGAAGTTACTACAGAAACGTTTGATAAGTTACGTGCAGATAAAGCTGCAAAGTCGTTACCAGGTTCTAGTACAACCAATACTTTAGAGTCAATAGATAATTTAGCAAGAACTTCTTTGAATTCTTTTGTTTTTGGTGCATCAAAGCTTAATCCTTCGATTGCTACCAAGTTGTTTTCAGCAACTTTTTCTGACAATACAGATTTCATTGCTAAACGACGAACTTTTTTAGGAAGTTTGTAGCTGTAAGAACGTGGTGTTGGTCCGAAGACTACGCCACCTCCACGCCATTGCGGTGAACGGATTGATCCTTGACGAGCACGACCAGTTCCTTTTTGACGCCATGGTTTACGGCCACCGCCTCGAACAGCGCTACGGTTTTTAACCGCATGTGTTCCTTGTCTTAATGATGCGCGTTGCATAACGATTGCGTCGTAAACAACACTTTCATTTGGTTCAATTCCGAAGATTTCTTCGTTAAGAGTGATTTCACCGTTTTGGCTTCCATCTTGTTTGAATAATGCTACATTCGGCATTCCTTAGTTCCTCCTTTCTTCCTACTATTATTTAGCTTTCACAGCTGATTTGATAGTGATTAATGATTTTTTCGCTCCAGGAACGTTACCTTTGATCAAGATTACGTTTCTTTCAGCATCTACACGTACAACTTCCAAGTTTTGGATAGTTACGCGGTTGCCACCCATACGGCCAGCAAGACGTTTGTTTTTGAATACACGGTTAGGTGCAACTGGACCCATTGACCCAGGACGACGATGGTAGCGAGAACCGTGAGCCATTGGTCCGCGGCTTTGGCCGTGACGTTTGATAACCCCTTGGAATCCTTTACCTTTCGTAGTACCTGTTACATCAATAATGTCTCCTGCTTGGAAAACATCAACTGTAATTTCTTTTCCTACTTCATATTCTCCTAGCTCAACATTTTTGAATTCACGAATGAAGCGCTTAGGAGCCGTGTTTGCTTTTGCAACATGACCTTTCGCAGGTTTGTTTGATAAAACTTCACGTTTGTCTTGGTAACCAACTTGAATAGCTTCGTAGCCATCAGTTTCCATTGTTTTTACTTGTAGTACTACGTTTGGCGTAGCTTCTACAACAGTAACTGGAATTAATTCGCCAGATTCAGTGAAGATTTGTGTCATTCCCACTTTTTTCCCTAAGATTCCTTTGGTCATGAGTACACCTCCATTATTATTAGTTTAGTTTTTATAGTTTGATTTCGATGTTAACACCTGATGGTAAGTCAAGCTTCATTAAAGCATCAACTGTTTTTGGTGTTGGGTTCACAATGTCGATAAGACGTTTGTGTGTACGCATTTCGAATTGTTCGCGTGAATCTTTGTATTTGTGAGTCGCACGAATAACTGTGTAAAGACTGCGTTCAGTTGGTAATGGAATTGGACCAGAAACGCCAGCTCCAGTTCTTTTTGCAGTTTCCACGATTTTATCCGCTGATTGATCTAAAATACGGTGTTCATACGCTTTTAAACGGATACGAATTTTTTGTTTTGCCATCTTGTTCCCTCCTTCGCCTATTTTGAAAAGTAGACATAGCTCCACGAAAATTTCCGTCACGCTCGTTCGTGGCAAAGCGTCCGGGCGTGTCGCAACCTCTCGTTTCTTAGCCGACAAAATCATTTTGATTTCGTCTGTGCCATTCACCTAAGGTAAACGCACCTTTGTCATTATAATATATCTAAATTCACAACGCAAGGTTTTTTTGCTGTAAAAAACAATTTATTTTCATAAGTTTTCATTTAGCTAAAAAACGAGAAATCCTTCTCTATTTATAGGAGGATTTGTTGTTTTCCTTCCGATTTTCATTCACCTATTTAGATAAAAAAGAAAATTCACTACATATTAAGAATATTTTTGGATATTCCCCTATTTCATAGCCTCTCTCCTAACGAATCGTTTGCTCAAATAAAAAAAGTTCGAGGCAAAGGATCAAGATCCTTACCTCGAACTTCAACGTCCGAATAAATGTTACTTTGTTAGGCTTAAAATGAATTAAGCTTTGATTTCTGTAACGACACCGGCACCAACTGTACGTCCGCCTTCACGGATTGAGAATTTAGTACCATTTTCGATAGCGATTGGGTGGATTAATTCAACTTCCATTGTTACGTTGTCGCCAGGCATAACCATTTCAGTTCCTTCTGGTAATTCAACAACACCAGTTACGTCAGTCGTACGGAAGTAGAATTGTGGACGGTAGTTAGTGAAGAATGGAGTATGACGTCCACCTTCTTCTTTAGTCAACACGTATACTTCTGCAGAGAATTTTGTATGAGGTGTGATTGTACCTGGTTTAGCTAAAACTTGACCACGTTGGATGTCTTCACGTGAAACACCACGTAGTAACGCACCAATGTTATCGCCTGCTTCAGCGTAGTCTAATAATTTACGGAACATTTCAACACCAGTTACAGTTGTTTGAGCTGTTTCTTCTGCGATACCAACGATATCGATAACGTCACCAACACGAACTTGTCCACGTTCAACACGTCCTGTAGCAACAGTACCACGACCAGTGATTGAGAATACGTCCTCAACTGGCATCATGAATGGTTTGTCGTTATCACGTTCTGGAGTTGGGATATATTCGTCAACTGCAGCCATCAATTCAAGAATTTTTTCTTCGTATGAAGCGTCGCCTTCTAAAGCTCTTAAAGCTGAACCAGCGATTACAGGAACATCGTCACCAGGGAATTCGTATTCTGTTAATAGGTCACGAACTTCCATTTCAACTAATTCAAGTAATTCTTCGTCATCAACCATATCTACTTTGTTCAAGAATACAACGATGTATGGTACACCAACTTGACGAGATAATAGGATGTGTTCACGAGTTTGAGGCATAGGGCCGTCAGCAGCAGAAACAACTAAGATTGCTCCGTCCATTTGAGCAGCACCAGTGATCATGTTTTTAACGTAGTCCGCGTGTCCTGGGCAGTCAACGTGAGCATAGTGACGTGCGTCAGTTTCGTACTCAACGTGAGCTGTTGAAATAGTGATTCCGCGTTCGCGTTCTTCAGGAGCACCATCGATTTGATCGTAAGCCATTGCTTGGCCGCCGTTTTTCTTAGATAGTACAGTTGTGATTGCAGCTGTTAAAGTTGTTTTACCATGGTCAACGTGTCCGATAGTACCAATGTTAACGTGTGGTTTCGAACGGTCAAATTTTTCTTTTGCCATTTTAAAATATCCTCCCTAAAATTACAGTTTAATTTTTATTTGTCTGATAGGTATGTGATAGACAAAATTGCCGATCACATGCCCGTATCATCAAAAGTTATTTTACACGAAACTGCATAAAAAATACAGTCTCTAGATAAATCTCTTCACGAGACTACCTTGCTTTAAGAAATTATTCAGCTTTTCCGCCGTTTTTCTTAATGATTTCTTCTTGAACAGATTTCGGTACGTCTTCGTAGTGGTCAAATACCATCATGAATGTACCACGACCTTGAGTTGCTGAACGCAATGTAGTCGCGTATCCGAACATTTCTGCCAATGGAACGATTGCATTAACGATTTGTGAATTACCGTGTGCTTCCATTCCTTCAACACGTCCGCGTCGGCTTGTTACGTGTCCCATGATATCACCTAAGTAATCTTCTGGTACAGTAATCGTAACTTTCATCATTGGTTCAAGGATCACAGGACGTGCGTGTTTTGCAGCAGCTCTTAGAGCCATTGATGCAGCAACACGGAACGCTGTTTCATTTGAATCGACGTCATGGTATGAACCATCGTAAAGTTTTGCTTTGATATCCACTAATGGGTATCCAGCAAGAACACCGTTATTCATTGATTCTTCTAATCCTTTTTCAACGGCTGGGATGTATTCACGTGGAACCACACCACCAACGATTGCGTTTTCGAATTCGAAGCCTTTTCCTTCTTCGTTTGGTGTAAATTCAACCCATACGTGACCGTATTGACCTTTACCACCAGACTGACGTACGAATTTACCTTCCGCTTTTGTTGCTTCACGGAATGTTTCGCGGTAAGAAACTTGAGGCGCACCAACGTTTGCTTCAACTTTAAATTCGCGTTTCATACGGTCTACTAATACGTCCAAGTGCAACTCACCCATACCTGAGATAACTGTTTCACCTGTTTCAACGTTTGTTTCAACACGGAATGAAGGATCTTCTTCTGCAAGTTTTTGCAACGCAACACCCATTTTATCTTGGTCAGCTTTTGATTTAGGCTCAACAGCGACTTGGATAACTGGTTCTGGGAATTCGATTGATTCAAGGATAACTGGTGCATCTAACGCACACAATGTGTCCCCTGTTGTAGTATCTTTCAATCCAACAGCAGCGGCGATATCACCTGAATACACTTTGTCGATTTCTTGACGTGTGTTTGCGTGCATTTGTAGAATACGACCGATACGCTCTTTTTTGCCTTTTGATGCGTTCAATACGTATGAACCACTTTCAAGGACACCAGAGTAGACACGGAAGAAAGTTAGACGACCTACGAATGGGTCAGTCATTACTTTAAATGCTAATGAAGCAAAAGGAGCTTCGTCATCTGCAGGACGAGTTGTTTCTTCGTCTGTTTTTGAGTCAATACCTTTGATTGCTTCGATATCTAGCGGTGATGGCAAGTAATCAAGAACAGCATCCAACATCAATTGGACCCCTTTATTCTTGAATGCTGAACCAGCTAACACAGGGAAGAACTCAACGTTGATTGTTGCACGGCGGATACCGGCAATCAATTCTTCTTGAGTGATCTCTTCACCTTCAAGATATTTCATCATTAGTTCTTCGTCTGTTTCAGCAACAGCTTCGACTAATTTTTCACGCCATTCTTGTGCTTGTTCTGCATATTCTTCAGGGATTTCAGTTTCTTGGATGTCTGTGCCTAGATCGTTTGTGTAGATCTCTGCTTTCATCGTTACCAAGTCAATGATACCTGTGAAGTTATCTTCAGAACCGATTGGCAATTGGATTGGATGCGCGTTCGCTTGTAAGCGATCGTGCAATGATTTTACTGAGTATAAGAAGTCTGCACCGATTTTATCCATTTTGTTACAGAATACGATACGAGGTACTCGGTACTCAGTTGCTTGACGCCAAACAGTTTCAGTTTGAGGTTCAACACCTGATTGTGCATCAAGTACAGTTACAGCACCATCCAATACACGTAGAGAACGTTGAACTTCGATTGTGAAGTCTACGTGTCCTGGTGTATCGATGATATTTACGCGGTAACCTTTCCACTGCGCAGTAGTGGCAGCAGATGTAATCGTGATACCACGTTCTTGTTCTTGTTCCATCCAGTCCATCTGTGAAGCTCCTTCGTGAGTTTCACCGATTTTATGGATTTTACCAGTATAGTACAAGATACGCTCTGTTGTTGTAGTTTTACCTGCATCAACGTGAGCCATGATACCAATATTACGAGTTTTTTCTAGCGAAAATTCTCTTGCCATTTTCTTACTCCTCTCTTTGTTTAAATCGATTGTAAATTGACTTTCTGCTGTGGGGTTAGCCGACAGACAGAGAGGATCTTACCAACGATAATGAGCAAATGCGCGGTTCGCGTCTGCCATTTTGTGTGTGTCTTCGCGTTTTTTAACAGAAGCTCCAGTATTGTTTGCAGCGTCCATGATTTCTTTCGCTAAGCGTTCTTCCATTGTGTGTTCACCGCGCAAGCGAGCGTAGTTAACTACCCAACGTAGCGCTAAAGTCGTACGACGTTCAGGGCGAACTTCAACTGGTACTTGATAGTTTGAACCCCCAACACGACGTGCTTTAACTTCAAGAACAGGCATAACATTGTTCATTGCTTGTTCAAACACTTCTAATGGATCGTTACCTGTAGATTCTTTGATCAAATCAAAGGCATTATAGATAATATTAGCAGCAACACCGCGTTTTCCATCAACCATTACACGGTTGATCAAGCGAGTTACTAATTTTGAGTTATAAATAGGATCTGGTAAAACATCACGTTTTGCAACAGGACCTTTACGTGGCATCCGTAACTCCTCCTTCCGAAATATTCTTCATAGTTGATCGAACGACTATTATATAGTAGGTTCGATTTTCATTTGTAGTAAATAATTAAAATTAAGCTTTAGGTCTTTTCGTACCGTATTTAGAACGGCTTTGTTTACGGTCGTTCACACCAGCAGTATCTAGTGCACCACGAACGATATGATAACGTACCCCTGGTAAGTCTTTTACACGTCCACCGCGTAATAGTACCACGCTATGCTCTTGTAAATTGTGACCAATCCCTGGGATATAAGCAGTAACTTCAATTAAGTTTGACAAACGAACACGAGCATATTTACGTAAAGCTGAGTTCGGTTTTTTAGGTGTCATTGTTCCCACACGTGTAGCTACCCCACGTTTTTGAGGAGAGTTCACGTTTGTTTGAGTTTTCTTAAAGCTGTTATATCCTTTGTTCAAAGCAGGTGAATTAGATTTTTCCACCTTTGATTTACGAGGTTTACGTACTAATTGGTTAATTGTAGGCATTCCTAGTTCCTCCTTCCCACGATTCACATCTAGTTCCACACATCCAGGTGGTTCTTTTTTTGCGATAAAAAATAAATGCAGTTATGCATCTTTATCAAATATGCTTTGATAAACAGTCAGCACGTCTCTTAACAGAGACCTGTAGATAAAGCACCTTGGTTAGAATATCACGGATAAAAAAGAATGTCAACCAAACATATACATTTTTTTCGATCCTATAAAAATTGTGTTATGCTCCCTATCTTTTTCGATTAAATCAAGATAAAATAGCAGTTAAAGAGCTATAAAAATGCTGGAGGGATAGAAATGAACTTAAAGCAATTAGTAGGCATTAAAGCGGCAGAATTTGTTGAAGATGGCATGATCGTTGGACTTGGAACTGGTTCTACTGCCTATTATATGGTAGAAGAAATTGGCCGACGCATGCGCGAAGAAGGATTGAAAATCACTGGTGTCACTACTTCTAGCGGTACAAAAGCACAAGCAGAAAGCTTAGGTATCCCTTTGAAAAGTATTGATGAAGTCCCAGTCGTCGATTTGACGATCGATGGTGCCGATGAAATCAGTGCCGATTTTCAGGGAATCAAAGGTGGCGGTGCTGCTCTTTTATTTGAAAAGATCGTTGCATCTTATTCAAAACAAACGATCTGGATCGTTGATGGATCAAAAATGGTGGATCAACTTGGGCGCTTTCCACTCCCTGTCGAAGTCATCCCTTATGGTTCTCAACAACTGATGCGTCTTTTTGAAGAAAAAAACTATCAGCCTGTATTACGTCAAACAGAAACTGGGGAGACCGTCGTAACAGATAGTGGGCATTATATTATTGACCTTCATTTAGAACGAATCGAAGATCCCGAAAAATTAGCGACTTATTTGGATCAATTAGTCGGCGTCGTCGAACACGGCTTGTTTTTAAATATGGTTTCAAAGGTTGTCGTTGCCTCTGAAAATGGCGTGTCTGTACTCGATACTCCCTTTCAAAAATAATGCGAAAGAGATTCGTTGAAAATGCCTAAAAAAACTATCTTTTTCAGTTACTTTATGCTACATTTTTACTTGTCTCAAACACTTAGAAAACTTTGCTAGAAAGGAATCACCATGAAGATTATCGGTTATGCACGTACAACTATCAATGATGTCGATTTGACGGCTCAAATGCAAAAACTCTCTGATTTTGGTTGTCACGAAATTTTTCACGAAACGTATGGTCAAAAAGACAGTTTATCTGACGCCATTTGTTTAGAAAAAGTCATCGAAAAAATGGAGCAAGGCGATACATTAGTGATTTGCCAGCTTCATCATCTAGGAAAATCGACAAGACAACTAACAGAATTCACGAAATTATTTAAAGACCGTGGGTTACATCTAGTCAGCATCACAGAAAAAATCGATACTCGCGAACCTATGGGGACGGTCTACTTCCAATTAATGGAAGGATTAGCTGAGATGGAGTGTGCATTGATCAAAGAACGCACGCTGATCGGATTAGATGAAGCACGTAAAAAAGGAAAAATCGGCGGACGACCAAAAATCGATGCCAAAACAATCAAAAAAATTCGTCGGCTCTACTATGAAAAGAAAGAAACGATCCAATTTATTTCTTCAAAATGTGGAGTTTCAGTCGGTACTTGCTACAAATATATCAACCTACCTGAAAAAGAGCTTCAGCAATTATTCAATTAATTAGCAAGTATAAACCCGTTGATTTCAATAATTGATCGAAAGAACCCACACTTAACAAACAGAAATTATTTTACTTAATAGATAAAAAGGTTGTCAAACAAGTTTTTTGAGTGAAAGCTCTGTAATAACGCTTGTTTACAGCCTTTTTTTAGTTCGTCTGTGGTCTTTTAAACAAACAGCTTTCATTTTACAATGGAAATCTTATGAAAAACATTGTACAATAAGGCAGAACTGAAATTTTCAGAAATAACACTTATTTTAAAGGAGAGTTAAACATGCCAAAATTAGTTTTTTCTCGTCACGGTCTTAGCGAATGGAATGCATTGAACCAATTTACTGGTTGGGCAGATGTAAACCTAGCACCAGAAGGAATCGAAGAAGCAAAAGAAGGCGGACGTAAAATCAAAGAAGCTGGAATCGAATTTGATGTTGCTTATACTTCTGTATTAACTCGTGCCATCAAAACTTGTAACTTGATTTTAGAATACTCAGATCAACTTTGGGTACCACAAATCAAATCATGGCGCTTGAACGAACGTCATTATGGTAAATTACAAGGATTAAATAAAAAAGAAACAGCAGAAAAATACGGTGACGAACAAGTTCACATCTGGCGTCGTTCATATGACACTCTTCCTCCATTAATGGAAGCAACTGATGAAGGTTCAGCAGCAAACGATCGTCGTTATGCAATGTTAGACAAACGCGACGTACCTGGTGGAGAAAACTTGAAAGTTACTTTAGAACGCGCATTGCCATTCTGGCAAGACGAAATTGCACCAGCTTTGTTAGACAACAAAACTGTCTTAGTTGCTGCACATGGTAACTCTTTACGTGCATTAGCAAAACACATCGAAGGAATCTCTGATGAAGACATCATGGATCTTGAAATCCCAACAGGTCAACCACTTGTTTATGAATTAAACGACGACTTGACTGTCATCAAAAAATACTACTTATAATAGACACTCTATTATAAACAAGACAGCCCCATCCTTTCCTACTTATTGTAAGAGATGAAGGGGCTGTTTTTTTTAGATATTGGATAGACGGCAGTCTTAGCTATCTAATGCGAGTGACATCAATTTACATAATAACTAATGATCATAATAGTAAGTACTGTTTGAATAAATTAAGAGGGAAGGCGTAGCATGGAGAGAAAAAAGAACGTTTGGTTTATTCCCTGTCACACCAATTGCGCATGAACAATGGACAAATTCTGAGCAACTCCTTTTTCAAAAGCTATGATCTTAGGAACGATTTTAATAGTGGTAGTTTATCTCTTCGCACCATACAGCTATTACTATTACAAGATAAAGCGAGGCAAGGAGACAAAATATAGTAGACTCCAATTAGTTCTGTATACCTTATTCGTTATGTAAGACATTTTACTAACAGTCCAGCCTACCTATTCTTTCTAGGTTGGGCTTTTTATTGGGCAATAGATAGCGAGAGGAAATAGATTATATGAGCTATGTAACATAATAGCAGGTAATATATTGTTGGTTTTCACGTATAGATAGGTTGTAGCTAAAGTCAAAAATAGAACTTGAGTCATTGCGTATAGATTTCCACCATATGTAAAGCTATGCCCATAGAAAAAGAATCCTGTTGAAACCAGCCCATACACTAATTTTAACCAATTAGAATCAGTTATACTCAAAAATAGGTAACGGTACACTAATTCTTCTCTTATTGGGGCAATCACTATGACAGAAAATAGAACAACACTATCGTAATTTTGTGAGACTACTTCAAAACTGCCAAATACAAGTACCATATATATAAAATTCGTCACTAACAAAAGTAGCAAAGTGAATCCTACTTGTTTCATCATTGACAGATTCATACCTTGTAATGCTCGATTTAATTCGGGCATGCAAAGTAAGTAAATAAATAAAATCATTATCAGATTTAGACCCAATTGGTTATTTTCTAATAGTATGAGAATGGTCTTACTTCTTATTATTCCAAAGTTTGTTATACAAAAAATGGTTATCCAGACAGTTAGGATGATACTTTTTATTAGAGTTAGCCGCATATGATCTATCTTCACCTTGACCACCAATTAATAGAACTATGAATCATCTTGTCCCCCTTCTCACCGACTCCTGAAAAAGCAAGCAGTATTCGCTTAGATAGTTAAAACACTGTAATTCTCTTTCTTATCGCATTCCCAACATACAATGCTTATGTTTATTAAATAAACAATATCTTTTGGTATCTCCCTTCCAATTTATCAATTTGCTATGTAAAAGTACTCTTTATTATTTTCATCACCACTTTCTCAATTATCTCAAAACATGACCTATTACTTTTCATTATACCTCTTCCTTTTTTTGCATAGCAAGATGTCAGACAATCATTCAGTTGTGGAGCGAACATTTTTTGTAGAAACTTATTTGAATTTCATTCTTTTATCCTGTTTCTAAGAGGAAGTTTTCATTTGTATGAGCTATCACCACAACTCTCCATCTTTTCTTATGTTACTAATAAATGAAATTTAGATAAAAATCAACCTTATAACTCTTTTTATTTTATCATTTTTTTCTAATAATCAACGTTATCGAGAAAAAAGCGTTTACACAGTCGCTATTTTCTCGGTTATGATTAATTTGTAAGATACAAAGAGATGATCGCATTTGAATCTTACATAGAAAATACAAAATAAAAAAATATATATAGTGAGGAGATACAAGATGATTACAAACAATTTCAAGAAAATGATGGCAGCAGGAATGGTAGTTTTAAGTCTAGGAGGGCCAGTTTCGACATTCGCAACAAGTCTATCAACAACTGACATCGTTAGTACAAGCAAACAGGCCATTGAGCAACAATTGTATATCCATAATGGTGACTTTAATGACGGGTTTGATCGTTGGATCGTTAGTGACCCAGATTCAAATAATCCCACACTTCAAACCGTTAATGGAAATAACTTTGCTTTAGCAACAAATGGTGAAAACGTTCATCAGTATGTCACTCTAAAACCAAATACAACGTATACATTCAGTTATGATGTTGCAGCAAGCGAATCAGCACCAGGACGTGTTGAATTAGGGATCATGACTCATGGTGTCGGTTTTGATGTATTAGAGCGCGTTGAACATAATAATGAGGACTGGGAACGTGGCAAACTTACCTTTACGACTCCAGACGCTGAAAATACATACCTTGTGCGCTTTGCCTCTACATGGACTGGTTGGGCGAAATATGACAATATCCAAGTGGAAACAGGCGTAACAGAAACTCGGTTATTATCAACTGGACTAGAAAACAATGTGCCTCATATTTATTTCACATTAGCATCTGAACTTTACGATAGTACACAAAGATTCGTTGTTACTCTTGATGGACAGTATCTATTTGAAACTTTCAACGGTAGAACTTTCGGAGCCTCTACTAGAGGAATTGGTAATACGGTTCAAGTACGACGAGCTATTGCTGGGAGAAGAGGACAAGTTATCCGAGTTTATAGAGCACCAGGAACCCCAGGAATTTACGTGCCAGGAAGAGTAATGATTGAATCATATACTCTTGAAGCAGATTTGGTTTAAAATAAATTTTTAGTTGATGTTACCATACCACATGAGCAATTGAAGGATCATGGGAAGCCACCATCAATATGAGACTCATTTGTCACATCCTGTTGGTGGCCTAGTTCGGAACAGAAAGAGCGTAACTCGCTTCTTTCTGTTCTTTTTTATTTGATTAAGATTGTGCCATTCGTCTGCAATTGAAGGGATGTCGATTCACATTTTAGACATTCAAATGGTTGACTTTAGAAGGACTCTCGAAGTAACTGAAACAACGGTTGCCATTGATTTCAGGTTATGTGAGACAGTTTCTGCGAAAAAATGTGACTGCCAATTTTCTATTAATAGAAGTTTAGGCAGTCACACTTTCTTGCTGTTTAATTATTACTTTATCCTTGAATCGCCGTTTCCAATCCTACTTCAATCATGTCATTGAATGTTGTCTGACGTTCGCTGGCAGTTGTTTCTTCACCCGTGATCAGATGGTCGCTGACCGTCATGATTGCTAGTGTCTGCACGTGGTATTTTGCACCTAGATAATACAACGCAGCAGCTTCCATTTCGACCCCCATCACACCAAGTTCTGCTAACTTGAATGTTTCTGTCAAATCATCTTTGTAGAAAGAATCTTCTGATAGTACATTGCCGACGTGTGTAGTAAAACCCTTTTCTTTCGCTACTTCGTATGCTTTTAACAACAAGTCAAAATCACAGATTGGTGGAAAGTGGAACGCGTTGAAATCCTTCTCAATCATGGAAGAACTAGTCGCAGCTCCTTGCGCTAACACCAAGTCGCGAACGTGTACGTCTTTTGACAAGGCACCGCACGTGCCAACACGAATCAATTTTTTTACGTCATAGGAATTGACCAACTCATGCGCATAGATCATCGCTGAAGGCATACCCATTCCTGTTCCTTGAACAGAGACTCTTTCGCCTTTATACGTCCCAGTATAACCAAGCATACCGCGTACTTGGTTATAGCAAACGGGATTCTCTAAAAAAGTTTCTGCAATATACTTCGCTCTTAGTGGATCGCCAGGAAGTAAAATCTTGTCTGCGATCTCTCCTGGTTTTGCTTCAATATGAACACTCATTTCCAGACCTCTCAATCAATTTTTTATAGTAAAGAAAGTGTTTCTTTGATCAATGATTTAAATGTTTGTTTGACTCTCTCAGTTGTTTCAACGACTTCTTCGTGATTCAAGTTTGCTTGCATACCAGCAGCCAAGTTGGTGATACAAGAAATTCCTAAGACCTTCAACCCGCTATGAGCTGCAACGATGACTTCTGGTACAGTCGACATGCCCACTGCATCTGCTCCCATCACGCGAGACATACGAATCTCAGCGGGTGTTTCATAAGTTGGACCAGAATAGCCCATATACACGCCTTCTTTTAATTCTACGTCTAATGATGTCGCTGCTGCTTTTGCCATTTCACGATACGCTTTTGTGTAAGCTTCACTCATATCAGGGAAACGAGGACCCATTTCTTCATCATTAGGTCCAATCAATGGATTTTGACCTGTAAAGTTGATATGATCCGTGATCAGCATCAAATCACCTGGTGCAAATGATTCATTCACGCCACCACACGCATTGGTCACAACAACTGAATGCGCGCCTAACGCAGCCATCACTCGTACAGGATAAGTGACTGTTTGCATCGAATGACCTTCATAAAAATGGAAACGTCCTTGCATCGCCAATACTTTTTTGCCTGAAAGCGTTCCGTAAACAAGTTGACCTGCATGTCCAACGACTGTCGAAGTTGGAAAGAACGGAATCTTGTCATAAGGAATCACGATTGCTTCTTCGATCTCCTCTGCTAATTCACCTAAACCTGAACCTAAGATCATGCCAAAATCGATCGTTCCGACACCTTTGCTTTTGATAAACGCAGTCGTCTCTTGTAACATCTCATTTAATTTCATTGTTTTTCTCCTATATATAAAATTTTGATTATTCTATCTTACATAATAAAGCCAATGATGATTCATTGATGGATGATGCACGTCGTTATTTCAATAGTTTTAAAAAGCTTTCGCCATTTTCAGTAGCTGCTACGTCAAAGTTTTCGGCAATCGTTGCAGAGATATCCGCATAATAACCTTGTGGTAAACTACCTTGCCCACTCATTTGTTTACTATAAGCAAGTAGTGGCACATATTCGCGAGTATGGTCGGTACCAGTGAAAGTTGGATCATTCCCATGGTCAGCGGTGATCAATAATAGATCATCATCAGCCATTGCATCTAATAATTCTGGAATACGCAAATCAAAATCTTCAATGGCGCGCGCATAACCAACCACATCGCGACGATGACCGTATAACGCATCAAAATCGACTAAGTTTGTAAAACTCAACCCAGTGAAGTCTTGTTTCATCACATTCAATAATTGATCCACACCGTCCATATTGCTTTTCGTACGAACAGAATCGGTGATGCCTTGACCATTGAAAATATCATTGATCTTACCGACTGCAATAACATCTTTGCCGGCTTCTTTCAATGAGTCTAAAACCGTATGTCCAAATGGATCTAATGCGTAATCGTGACGGTTGCTTGTTCGCGTAAAGTTACCTGGCTCACCAAGATATGGACGGGCAATGATCCGACCGATCATATAAGGATCATCTTTTGTAATTTCACGAACATATTCGCAAATCCGATAAAGTTCTTCTAAAGGAATAATTTCCTCATGTGCAGCAATTTGTAACACTGGATCAGCTGACGTATAAACGATCAAGTCGCCGGTTTTCATTTGATGTTCACCAAAGTCGTCAATGACTGCTGTTCCGCTATAAGGTTCGTTACAAACAATTTTACGTCCAGAGAAGTCTTCGATTTTCTTCAATAATTCATCAGGGAAGCCGTTTGGAAAAACACGAAATGGTGTTTTGATATTCAAGCCCATGATTTCCCAATGTCCTGTCATTGTATCTTTGCCGACAGAAACTTCTTCCAATTTGGTCGCATACCCTTGATGATCTTGCACTGCTTCGACCCCTTCTAAAGGACGAATCGTTCCTAATCCAAGTTGCTCCAAATTCGGTATCGTCAACCCAGCTTCTTTAGCAATATGACCTAATGTATCCGAACCTTTATCTCCGAATTTTTCAGCATCAGGTGCTTCTCCGATTCCGACTGAATCCATGACGATCAAATGTACGCGTTTAAACATGAGTATTCCTTCTTTCTATTTATTTTCTTTATAAAGTAAAAAGGGCGAGCCGAAAAAAACTTCCCGTAACCCGCCCTTTTTAATCACTAAACGATTATTTGGATTTTATATAATTCTTACCGTTGGCTTTTGGTCCAGATGCTTTACCTAAGAACGCCACTAAAACGATAATTGTTAATAGATAAGGCGCAATCTGTAGTAAAACTGGTGGGATTGAAGAAATCACTGGTAATTGCGCGCCGATGATACTCAAACTTTGTGCAAAACCAAAGAATAAGGATGCACCCATCGCACCTAGTGGATTCCACTTACCAAAAATCATTGCAGCCATTGAGATGAACCCTTGACCGACAATCGTTCCTGCTGAAAAGTTCCCAGAGATCGATTGAGCAAAAACAGCTCCACCCATTCCTCCAAGAAGACCAGAAATCAAGACACCTGAATAGCGCATCGCATATACATTGATCCCTAGTGTATCTGCAGCTTGAGGATTTTCCCCAACAGAACGTAAACGTAAACCAAATTTAGTTTTGAAGATGACGAACCATGCGATAACAGCAATTAAAATCGCACAATACGCTGGTAAAAATGTATTTCTAAAGAAAATTTGACCAATCACTGGAATCTCAGATAATCCAGGAAATGAAAAGTAACCTAAGTTTTGTGAGATATTGTCTGTTTGTCCTTTACCATACCATGCTTTGATCAAAAATACACCTAAAGCAGGTGCCATCAAATTGATGACCGTTCCGCTGATGATATGGTCTGCGCGCAAGCTGATCGTTGCGACTGCATGGATCAAGGAAAAGAGAACACCAACCACACCACCGACTAAAATAGCAATCCAAGGAGTCATTGAGCCTAATGTGTCACTCATCGTCAAGTTGAAGACGACCGCACTAAACGCCCCCATCACCATGATGCCTTCTAACCCAACGTTGACGATCCCGCTTCGTTCAGAAAACGTTCCGCCTAAGGAGGTTAAAATCAACGGTGTTGAATAAACAAGTGTTGATGTAAGGATCAAGGAAATCAGTTCTACTGTTGACATTACAGCTCTCCTCCTTCTTGATTTTGATGATTTGGTTTCGTTTCAATCGTTGCGACGATTTCCTCTTGTTTTTTCCCTTGGAAGAATTTCGCCATAAGGAAACGAATCAAGAAGTTGATCCCCACGAAGAAGATGATCAAGGCAATCGATACATTGACGATTTCAAACGGTACCCCAGCACCGGTCTGCATCCCTAATCCACCGATTTTTAGGACACTGAATAATAGCGCAGATAACAAAATCCCAATGGCAGAACCAGAACCTAATAATGACACGGCCATACCGTCAAACCCGATGGATAATGAAGTTGTTTGAACGAAGAAGTTTTGGTATGTTCCTAGTCCTTCGACCACACCACCTAGTCCAGCTAGTCCACCAGAGATAACCATGGATAAGACAATTGTTCGTTTACTACTCATTCCCGCATATTCAGAGGCGTATGGATTCAATCCAACAGAACGGATCTCAAAGCCTAAGGTTGTTTTCTTCATGACGATCCATACAACCACTAACGCAATCAGTGCCAAGAAGAGTCCGCCATTCACACGAGAGCCTCCAAACATCTGCGTTAGCCAAGGAATACGTAAGGAAGCATTCTCACTGATCATATTTGAAGAGTCTAAACTTGAACGATAAGATTCAGGCATTATTTCATGAAGTGTATACGTACTTAAATAGAGCAAAATATAATTCATCATGATTGTTACGATAACTTCACTTGTTCCAAAGAACGCACGTAACAATCCTGGAATAGCTGCGGCCATTGCCCCTGCAAGTGCACCTAAAATCACGCACATTGGCAAGAGAATGATTTTTGGTAGATCTGGAAAAGCTAATGCGGTCCAAATGCTTATGATCCAACCACAAAGTGCTTGTCCAGAAAGCCCGATATTAAAGAATCCGGCTGAATTTGCAACAGAAAAACCTAAGGCTGTAAAAATCAAAGGTGTTGCTTGTCTTAATGTTTCACCGATACTTCGTTGTGAACCTAACGAAGCATTCAACATGGAAGAATATCCTTGGATTGGATGGTAACCAAAGGCAACCATCAAAATAGCACCTAGAATCAACCCTAAAATAACCGAAAATATAGGCACTAGCAGATTACGGAACCTTTCGCTACGATCATTCATGTGTGTCACCAACCTTTTCTAACTCTCTACGTGCTTCTTCTAAAGTATAACCCGCCATCAATAGACCTAGCTCGTTTTCAGATGTTTCTTTTGGATCAACGATCCCCACGATTTTTCCTTGATGGATTACCGCAATACGATCGGACACATTTAAAATTTCTTCTAATTCAAAACTAACCAATAAAACTGCTTTGAACTTATCACGTTGCTCAATCAAACGTTTATGGATAAACTCGATCGCACCAACATCTAATCCACGTGTTGGATTCGCAACGATCAGTAGATCAGGGTCACGATCGATCTCACGTGCAATGATGGCTTTTTGTTGGTTCCCACCAGATAAAGCTTTCGCTGGAACTAATTCGTTCGTTGTCCGCACATCATACTCATCGATTAAATCTCTCGCATGTTCATTCATCACACCATAATTCAACAGACCATTTTTACTATACGGTTTTTGATAGTAGGTTTGCATGGCAATATTTTCAGATAAAGTCATATCAAGGACCAAGCCATATTTATGTCGATCTTCTGGCACATGTCCTAGCCCAGATTCAGTGATTTTACGTGGTTTTTTATTCGTGATCTCTTCGTCTTTCAAACGAATCGTTCCACTTTCTACTCTACGTAAACCAGTTAACGCTTGGATCAACTCCGATTGTCCATTTCCATCGATTCCAGCAATACCTAAGACTTCACCTGCTCGGACTTCCAGACTCAAATCTTTCACTGCTTCTAATCCGCGGTTTTCTTTAACTACAAGATTTTCAACAGAAAGCACCACTTCTTGTGGACGTGCTTCTTTTTTCATTGTTTTGAATGAGACGGTTCTTCCGACCATCATATCGGCTAACTGTTGCGAAGAAACATCTTTCACATTGACCGTTCCGATTCCTTGACCACGGCGAATGACCGTACAACGATCGGCAACTGCTTTGATCTCATCTAATTTATGTGTGATCAAAATGATCGACTTTCCTTCTTTGACTAACTCTTTCATGATCACGATCAATTCATCGATTTCTTGCGGCGTCAGTACGGCTGTTGGCTCATCAAAGATCAAGACATCTGCCCCACGATAGAGTGTTTTTAAAATCTCCACACGTTGTTCCATACCGACAGAAATATCACGAACGTACGCATCCGGATTCACTGCTAAGCCGTATTGTTCAGATAATCGTTTGATTTCTTCACGGGCTTTCTTGCGGTTCAAGATACCGCCTGTACTTGGCTCACTACCTAGTACGATATTTTCTGTTACTGTGAATGCATCGACTAACATAAAGTGTTGATGCACCATTCCGATCCCTAATTGATTGGCTTTCGTCGGGCTCGTGATGTTTACTTCTTTGCCGTGCATCAAAATCTCACCTGATGTTGGCTCTAAAAGACCGGATAAAACATTCATTAACGTTGATTTACCTGCACCATTTTCACCAAGCAAGGCATGGATTTCTCCTGCTTTCACTTGAAGGTTGATGTTGTCATTTGCTTTGAAAGTACCGAATTGTTTCGTGATATTTCGCATTTCGATGACAATATTTTCTTGATCCACATTTTTCACATCCTAACAATTTATATCCAGACGACATTGTTTAAAAAATAAAAGGGACGATGACGATCGTTCACAAAACGTCGCTCATCGAGTAACCAAAATCCAAGGAGCTAAGCTACTTGTTACAAGTTGTTCCCTTATCCAAATCGGGGTACCTAGCAACTTGCATAAAAAAACAACATTAAGTAGATAACTAAACGATAGCCCTGTTAAACAATTGTCCAACAAGGCTATAGAAATGGTATTTATTAGCTTTCAGGAGTTTCAGGAACTTCGATATCACCTGAAATGATTTTTTCTTTTGCTTCATCTACTGCTTTTTTCGCTTCATTAGAAAGTTGGCCTTCAGTGATACCGACACCATCTTCTTTCAAACCATAAACAGTGTGTTCGCCACCAGGGAAGTTACCGTCTGCTGATTGTTGAGCTAAATCTTTTACAACTGTTCCTACACCTTTAAGTGTTGATGTCAATGTGAAGTTTTTGTCTTCACCATTCAATGTGTAGTTTCCTTCGTCAGATTGGTCACGGTCAACACCGATTACCCAAACTGTTTTGTCGCCTGATTCATTTAATGATTTTGCTTCTTGGAAGACACCGTTACCTGTACCACCTGAAGCATGGAAAATGATGTCAGCATTTTGTGCGTACATACCTTGTGCGATTGAACGTCCTTTATCTGGAGCTGAGAAATCACCTGCATATTGGTTCAATACTTCGATTTCTTTGTTCAACGCTTCAGCACCTGCTTTAACTCCGGCATTAAAACCAGCTTCAAAACGGTCGATTACTTCACCTTTAACACCACCGATAAATCCAACCACATTTGTTTCAGTTGTGTAAGCTGCTGCAACTCCAGCAAGATAAGAAGCTTCGTTATCTTTGAATGTTGCTGAAACGACGTTGTCTTTTCCTTCGATCACATCATCAATGATTGCAAAGTTTGTTTCAGGGTTACTTGTTGCTTGTTCTTCGATTGCAGGTTTCAATTTAAACCCAATCCCAAAAATTGTTTTGAAGCCAGCGTTTAACGCTTGATCGATATTTGGGATATAGTCTGATTCATTGGCAGATTGGAAATATTGGAAGCCATCGTTTCCACGTGACAAGCCTTGCTCTTTACCCCAATCTTCTAACCCTTCCCAAGCTGACTGGTTGAATGAACGGTCGTCGACGCCACCTGTATCTGTAATCAATGCTGCAGTTGCTGTTCCTGATGCACTGTTTCCACCGGTTGAATCAGTAGAATCTGAACCGCCGTTACCGCATGCGCTTAAAAGTAAGCCTGCTGATAGTGCGATAGCACCTAAACCAAATAATTTTGCTTTTTTCATTTCTGTAAAGCCCCCTAAAAGTAGTTGTTTTTTCAACAGTCAGCTGACTGAATTGAACATAATTTATAAATCTTTTTCTGAAAATGCGTAAGGTAATAACTCTCTTACCGTCATCGTTTTCGTCACACCATTGTCGCCAACCAACGTGACTGGCATCTCTGGGTCACAAAATTCTGCCATTACTTGACGACAAGCACCACATGGAGAAATCGGCTCAGGTGTATGACCTGCAACGACTAGATGTGTAAAGTCCATTTCTTTTTCAGATACTGCTTTAAAAAACGCAGTACGTTCTGCGCAATTCGTTAAGCCAAATGACGCATTTTCGATATTCAATCCTTGATAGGTTTTCCCAGATGCTGTCACTAAACAAGCACCTACTGGAAATTTGGAATAAGGCACATACGCTTTATCCAAAGCGTCGATAGCGATATCGATCCATTCTTGTTTGATTTCTGACATCTTTTTCTCCTTAGAATATTAATAGCCTTCGCCAGTTGAACCGGACATGATTGACACACCAGCACTTGTACCGATTCGTGTTGCACCGGCTTCGATCATCGCAATGGCTTCTGCTTCATTGTGGATACCTCCTGAAGCTTTGACGCCCATTTCTGGACCAACCGTTTCACGCATCAAGCGAATATCTTCCACTTTCGCGCCACCTGTTGAGAACCCAGTAGATGTTTTCACAAAATCAGCTCCTGCAGCTTTCGCTAATTCGCAAGCTTTGATGATTTCCGCCTGTTCTAACAAGGCTGTTTCAATAATTACTTTAACTAACGCACGATCTTTTGCAGCTTCGACTACGGCTTCGATATCTTTTTTCACGACATCGTCTTGTTCAGATTTCAAGGCACCGATATTGATGACCATATCCACTTCATCTGCGCCATTTTCGATCGCATTCGTTGTTTCAAATGCCTTTGTTGCGGCTGTATTTGCTCCTAATGGGAAACCAATAACGGTACAAACAGCGACTGGCTCACCTTGTAATTCCTCTTTCGCCAAGGCAACCCATGTTGGATTGATACATACTGAATAGAAATGATGTTTTTTTGCTTCCTCAATAATGCGCATCACATCTGCTTTTGTTGCATCTGCTTTTAGAATTGTGTGGTCGATCATTCGATTTAATTCCATGTCTCTTCTCCTTTTACTCTGTAATGATGTCATGAATCAAGATAGGCTGTTCAGCCGTATCACCGATTTCAATATTTTTATATAACAAGTCGATCACTGGCGAAATGTCTTCTTCATTACTATAGATCGTCAATAGCGATTCGCCAGTTTCTACTTTATCACCGATTTTCTTATTCAATCGCAAACCAACAGCATGATCGATCGAATCTTCTTTCGTTTTACGTCCTGCACCAAGCATCATTGCTGCGATTCCTAATTCGTTCGCAACGATTTTTGTCACGACACCTGTTGTCTTCGCTGGCAGTTCATAAATATAACGAGCAGTTAACAACCGCGCAGGTTCATCGACGATCGTCGAGTCGCCCCCTTGGTTTTGGATCATTTCTTTGAATTTGGCTAGCGCTCGCCCAGATTCGAGGGCTTCTTTTAGCATTTCGCGCGCTTCTTCGATCGATGCCGCTTTTTCGGCTAAAACGACCATTTGACTACCTAAAGCATAGCACATTTCAACTAAATCTTCCGGTCCGTTCCCTTGAAGTGTTTCAATGGCTTCAACGACTTCTAAGCTGTTGCCGATTGCTTCACCCAACGGTTCAGACATATCAGAAATCACTGCTACTGTTTGGCGACCGGCTAATTTGCCGATCCGTGTCATGGTCTTCGCTAGACGTCTTGCATCTTCGATATTTTTCATGAAGGCACCGTCACCCGTCGTCACATCTAGCACGATCGCATCCGCTCCTGCGGCGATTTTCTTACTCATGATCGAACTAGCAATCAATGGGATCGAGTTGACCGTTGCCGTCACATCACGCAAGGCATACAATTTTTTATCTGCTGGAGCGAGATTGCCCGATTGGCCGATCACCGCTACTTTACTTTCGTTCACGGTGCGGATGAATTCTTCATCTGATAGTTCGATCCGAAATCCAGGAATAGCCTCTAACTTATCTAATGTACCACCTGTGTAACCAAGACCACGCCCTGACATTTTTGCCACAGTTGCGCCTACACTTGCTACTAAAGGTGCTAAAATCAAGGTAGTTGTATCCCCTACCCCTCCGGTAGAATGCTTGTCGACTTTGATCCCATCTAAGGAACTCAAATCGATCACATCGCCAGAATGAGCGATTGCCAACGTTAGATCAGTGATTTCTTCATCGGTCATATCCTGATAGAAGATAGCCATCAATAATGCGCTGATTTGGTAATCAGGAATGTTATCATTTGTGTAGTTCGTGACAATGTACGTAATCTCTTCCTTTGATAATTGGTGTCCATCTCTCTTTTTTTCGATCAAATCGACCATCCGCATGCCGTAATCCTCCTCGTTCTTCATTCGGTATTATACAGGAATTTTGAAAAAGGTAAACCACTTTAGTAAACCGGTTTACTATTTTCCCGCAATGTATCTTACCAGCTTTGTAAACACTTACATAAGCAATATAACGCCCTACTAGACCTTTGTCAATGTTTTTACGCTCTCACGAATAATTAATTTTGTTTCAAAGACTTTGTTCGGAACTTTTCTTTGTGGAAATTCAATCGTATCAATCAAAAAGCGAGCTGCATAAAAACCAATATCGAAACTCGGTTGTTTGACCGTTGTCAACTTAGGGATCATATACTCAGACAATTTTAATCCATCAAAGCCGATGACCGAAATATCCTCTGGAATACGCTTGCCCATTTCATCGATTGCTTGGTAACAACCAATTGCCATGGCATCATTGCCACAAAACACCGCCGTCACATCTTTGTGCCGTAACAAGCGTTTACTTGCTTCGTACCCTCCTTGAACAGTCAGATCTCCTTCTTCTACAAACTTACCGTTGAACGCTAATCCATGATCTTTTAATGCATGACGATAACCATTGAATCGCTCTTCTAACTGATAATAGCCAGTTGTCTCTTTTAGCATACCAATTTTAGTATGACCATTTTTGATCAATAACGAGACAGCTTGATAAGCGCCTTCATATTCCTTCACGATCAAGCGACCGTTATCCCGACGATTCAACCCACGATCGATCAGGATGATCGGCATGTTGTTATAAAAACCACTATCAAGGGCATACTCTTGAGGCAATACATTCGGCGTTGCTAACAATAAACCATCCACGGATCGATGAGAAAGTTCCCTTAAATACTTCAGTTCATTGTCTTGACTATGTCTAGAGTTACAAAGAATGATGACATATCCTAAGGGATTTAAATAACTTTCAACCCCTTCGATCACTTTTGAAAAGAAGAAATCCGTCACATCTGGCACGATCATACCAATCGTTTTTGAGTGACGATTGATCACATTAGAAGCAAAATAATCTGGCTTGTAATGATGTTCATTTACGATCGACAACACTTTTTTTCGTGTCTTTTCACTAAAACGGCTGCCTTTATTATTTAAAATCTGTGACACAGTCGTCACTGAAACACCCGCCATCTCAGCAATATCTCGAATTGTCAGTTTCACTTTTGTTCCCCCTTTATATATGTAAATTCCCTAACAGTGTACCAAATGGTTTTCAAAATGGATAGAGGAAATGAGCCTTGGTCAAAAGTAAATCAGTCTCATATAGAGATCCACTAGATAAATTTTATAACAATGTCTTATGTTTCGTGATTCACTCTCACTTCCCCTCATCCTACTTTATTTACCTATCACCGATGACTATCCGTTTATTTGGTGTAGTAACATCTATACTCTACAACTCGACCGACCCACGCTAGTATATTTAAATTGCTCTGATTTTATAGACTTTTAAAAAAACTCGATGTGCTTTTTTACTGTTATTTTAGATATGTAAAAGCATTAAAGAATATGTTATTTTTCTATCTTGCATTACTTATTTATTACTTTATTGGCACTATCATTTTCCTTTCACATCCATTGATCAACTTCTTGTACAAACAAAAACAGTTAAAGAAATCCTTACTCATTTCTTCAACTGTTTCGTTGCTTATATTCAGTTGTTTTTAGTCTTCCTTCACACTTCGGATAATATAATAGCCTTTATCTTTGATAACGATTTCTGCGTTTCCAAATGTTTCTTGCATTTTCTTTTGTGCGCTAGGTGCCCCTTGTTTTTTTTGTATGACGATCGTTAAAGTACCGCCCGTACGTAAACGAGGATACGCACCTGTCAAGATTTCATGTACGACTTTTTTGCCTGCTCGGATCGGCGGATTGCTGACGATTGCAGCGTAATCTGTTTCTGTCACCTCTTCATAAATGTTTGACTGATGAATCGCTACATTTTTGATTTGATTTCGCTTCGCATTTCCTTGCGCTAAATCAACCGCTCTGGCATTGATGTCTACCATTTCCACGAAACGTTCACTCGCATAGGCAAGCGAAAGCCCGATTGGACCATAGCCACAGCCAACATCCAAAATTTTGCCTTCTGGTAACTGTGTCCATTCAAAGGCATCGATCAATACACGTGAGCCATAATCAACTGTTTCACGTGAAAACACGCCGGAGTCCGTCACGAACTGAAAGGTTTTCCCTCTTAGCTCAAATGACCATTCGTCAAACTCATGAGCTGTCTCTGGGTGTTCGGAATAATAATGATTCGTCATAGTTTCCATCCTTCTTATCTGTTAGTTGTTCATAGTCTAACGTGTTCCATGAGAAGGTGCAAGTGAAACTGTATGTCTTCGGTTTTCTTTTACAGAATCAAGCGATTTAATGCACTACAGAAAGAAAAATCGCATTCCTTAGTATTTCTCTATTTACCCTTTTTCGGTATTTGCGTAATCTGTTTCGTGAAAGTAGGAACAGGGTACATCGGACGAGCATGACCCTTGATATAACCGTCTTTATGATGATAAATCGCGAGATGATCACCCGATTAAAAGAAGGAGTATTATTGACTCTTACTTCCGCTGACCTTTATGATGTGATTGAAAAAATAATCATATTAGGTGAGGTTACTCTGAAGAACATAGGTTATCGCTCGGAAATGTCGAGAGACAGTAACGAGTAAAGCAGGGATTGTCGAATTAAGGCTTTTCCAAGATAACTAGAACTTGTTTCTTACGTCTCAGAAAGCCAAAGCTCAATTAACGTGATTACAATTGCGCACCACAATTGCAAATTACACTTTCCAATGTTTATTTGAGTACGCCGCCCTTTATGTATTAAGGAGGCTTTTTTATGTTGTCAGCAAAAATTGCACCACCAAGAAACCGGTGAACATTGCTTTAGGTAAACATGGCTGTCTTGGTACCCTATTGCTATTTCAACTATTTCGATTTCCTTACTTGGTTGAGATTCGCTTCATCCACTACAACAAAGCAATGACTGTCTTTCCAGAAAAAAATTTATTAATGACCAACTCACATCCAATTCCATCAGCAAACAATAAATTGTACGGATTCATTTACTATTCAATTATATAGTGATTTATTTCACAATTTATTAAGGATTGTTTAATCTCTAAGTGCGCCTCAACATAACTATTGTTTTTTTAAGAGGCTCATGAGAAATTTAAGAGGAGAATAGAATGATAAAGGAGGCATAGCTGTATGTCGATCGAAAAATTAGAATATTTCTATATGATTGCCCGTTTCAATAGTCTCTCACAAGCTTCAAAAGAGCTCCATGTTAGTATTTCTTCGTTAAGTAGTTCGTTAAAAAGTTTAGAACAAGAAATCGGGACAGATCTGTTTGAGCGTCACGGGAAAAAGATCATATTGAGTACCCATGGAAAAGCAATCCTTCCTTCCGTAGAATTGATTTTGGCGGAAGCGAAGAAATTGAATATCTCATTAAATGAATCAGTAGACTATCCTTCTTTGCGTGTCGGCACAAGCGATGCTTCGTTTATCTTTGAAGCAAACAAATATCAAAGCCGGCATCAAAACTTTACGATCGACTACCGTTATATTCCTTCATTGGATCTGCTAAATAAACTAAGTCAGAAAGAAATCGACTTTGCCATTACTTCTGCTACCTTAGATCACCCCAAATTCATTCAAACAAGGTTAGCCACTTTGGAACTTAAAGTTGCAATCAGTAGCTATTTTGTAAAACCAGATGGGATATTATCCGCGGAAGTACTAGAAGAGTTACCTTTTATCTTTTTACTCGACCATGTCGAACATCAAGTGATTACAAAAAAAGTAGTCAAACAGCTGACCAATGAACCAAAATATATCGTCTGTCCAGATAGTTTAGGAGCAACGAAAATGATTACAGAAGGAAAAGGAATGCTATTAGCCAATACCTTTGCGCAAGAACTTTTAGCTATTGAACCTGTTTGTTTTGTCTCGCTGCCAACATTTCCAACCATTCATTTTTATCTTTATAAAAACAGTGAATCAGAAAACTTTTACTTCTATCCAGAGGTTGAAAAAGAAATCCAAGCGATTTTCAATCAAACATGTCACACTACACAAATGATGGGCTCTGCTGATACTGGCACCTATTACTTGCCAAAACGATAAATACTGAAATCAAAATAAAACAAGTATTTCAATGTCGTAAATGAACACCGATAAGAGATCCCAGAGAGATTTATCTTCGAAAAGTAAGGCGGCATCCACTGAATTTGTTCTTCAATTTTTGGTGGGTGTCGTTTTATTTCCCAGAATGTTACTTCTATTCCTACTATTTCAGCTAACTTTGAGTTAAACTGTTACTTTTTTCTTATACAATCCTCTATTCTCTTCGCCTCTTTTCAGTTATCAAAAAAGAAAGAACGCCTATTCTTCCATCCTTTGATATGAGAAAAAACCATTTAGTTTCTCGCCTAAGTGGTAGGGTTTGACACGCATTTATGTTAAAATAGGTCCATTGATGGGAGAATCCAGGAGGCTATGTATGAATGATCCAATGAATTATTACCGTGTGGCAAGAGAAGAGTGGCGCGAATTTTACCGAAATGGTCAAGCTCCATTGACACAAGATGAACTAGATAGTATAAAAAGTTTGAATGACCGTATTTCCATGCAAGATGTTCGCGACATTTATGTACCACTTGCGCACTTGATTTTTCTGCATATGAAAGAGTTTGAATCCCTCTCTCTGAGCAAAGGGTTATTCCTTCATAAATACACTCAAGTCCCACCGTTTATTATCGGGATTGCCGGAAGTGTCGCAGTCGGTAAAAGCACCACCGCGCGCTTATTGCAAATGATTTTGTCTCGGACATTCAAACGAAGAAATGTCCAGCTGATCACCACAGATGGTTTTTTATATCCGAATAAAGTCTTAAAAGAACGTGGTATCATGGACCGGAAAGGATTTCCGGAAAGCTATGACATGGAAAGGTTGATCGATTTTCTTAATCAAGTGAAATCCGGTCAAGAAACAACCAAAGTTCCAGTCTACTCTCACGATGTCTATGATATTATTCCCGATGAATATGAACTGATCCAACAACCGGACATTTTGATCGTCGAAGGAATCAACACGCTTCAACTACCAGCTAATCAACAAATTTACGTCAGTGACTTTTTTGATTTCTCTGTCTACGTTGATGCAGATTCTGAATTGATCGAAAAATGGTATTTGGATCGCTTTGGCGCGTTACTTGATACAGCTTTTCAACATCCACAAAACTATTACTACCAATTTGCCATTGGTAATCGTGAAGATGCGTTTAAAATGGCAAGAGATGTATGGAAAAATGTGAATTTGAAGAATTTAAACGAATATATCTTGCCTACTCGTGGAAGAGCCGATATAATTCTCCATAAAACTGAAAATCATATTATCGATTCGATTTTCATGCGAAAATATTAGCATTTTAAAATAGTTCAACTATTTTGAGATAAATTTTAAAGGGATAGGGGTAATAAATGTGACGAACGTTGCCGATATGACAAACGTTGAAAAAATCATCGTACTAGATTACGGTAGTCAATATAATCAATTGATTACACGACGCATCCGTGATTTAGGTGTTTTTTCTGAATTATTGAGCCACCGTATTACAGCTGAAGAAGTGAAAGCCATGAATCCGAAAGGGATCATCCTTTCTGGAGGACCAAACAGTGTCTATGATGAGAATGCTTTTGGCATTGATCCTGAAATCTTCAATTTAGGAATTCCAGTGTTGGGTATTTGTTATGGTATGCAATTGATCACGTACAAACTTGGCGGTTCTGTTGAGCCTGCGAAAAACCGTGAATACGGCAAAGCATTGCTTGAAGTAACAGCCGATGATGCGGCACTATTCAGCCAAACACCAAAACAACAAACCGTTTGGATGAGCCATGGGGATCTAGTAACCAAAGTACCAGAAGGTTTTGAAACTGTTGCTACAAGTAGCGATTGCCCAATTGCATCGATCCAAGACAAAGAACGTAACTTCTACGGTATCCAATTCCACGCAGAAGTCCGTCATTCAGAATACGGAATCGAATTATTACGTCATTTTGCTTTTGACATCTGTCACTGTGAAGGCAATTGGACAATGAACAATTTCATCGACATGCAGATCGAAAAAATCCGTGAACAAGTTGGCGATAAAAAAGTCTTACTTGGTTTATCTGGCGGAGTGGATTCAAGCGTCGTTGGTGTCCTTTTACAAAAAGCGATCGGTGATCAATTAACATCGATTTTCGTTGACCATGGTCTATTGCGTAAAGGCGAAGCGGATCAAGTCATGGAAAGCTTAGGCGGAAAATTCGGCTTGAACATCATCAAAGTAGATGCAAGAGAACGTTTCTTAAATAAACTTGCAGGTGTCTCTGATCCTGAACAAAAACGTAAAATCATCGGTAACGAATTCGTATACTTATTTGACGACGAAGCAACAAAGCTTGCCGGCGAAGAAGGTGTGTCTTTCTTAGCACAAGGAACACTTTATACCGACGTAATCGAAAGTGGAACAGAAACTGCCCAAACGATCAAATCACACCACAACGTAGGTGGCTTGCCTGAGGACATGCAATTTGAATTGATCGAACCATTGAACACACTATTCAAAGACGAAGTCCGCGAACTAGGTACACAGCTTGGTATGCCTGATTCAATCGTTTGGCGCCAACCATTCCCTGGACCAGGTCTTGGTATCCGTGTCTTAGGTGAAATCACTGAAGAAAAATTGGAGATCGTCCGTGAATCAGATATGATCTTACGCGAAGAAATCGCCGCTGCCGGTCTTGACCGCGACATCTGGCAATACTTCACTGTTTTACCTGGCATCCGTTCTGTTGGTGTCATGGGCGACGGTCGTACGTATGACTACACAGTCGGCATCCGTGCAGTCACATCGATTGATGGCATGACAGCTGACTTTGCACGTATCCCATGGGATGTGCTACAAAAAATCTCTGTACGCATCGTCAATGAAGTCGCACACGTGAACCGTATCGTGTACGATATTACCTCTAAACCACCAGCAACTGTGGAGTGGGAATAGAATAATCAAAATAACCGTGAATCCTTTGTTAATGAAGGGATTCACGGTTTTTTTGTTTTGTATCTATAGGAATACAAAAAGAAGTCCATTGAATAACTTTGTTTCTTTGATGTACTATTTATAGTTGTGTCATAGCTAAATTTCTGAACAAGAAGTTTATACCATAAAGATATGTCTTTATAGCTTTTGTCTTGCTTTATTTTATGGGAAAGGTTCTACTCAACACACAAATTGAAATCCATTGAAAAATGAGACCAATAATCTAACTTTTTAAAACACTATTTTTTTAATACAATGACATCTTTACCATCAATTTGGACATTTAATACACCTTGCTCATCGTATCCAATAAAATCAAAATACCAAAGTACTTTACCTTCACTAGATAAACGACTTTCCAATAAGTTAGATTCTTTCAGTTTACCTTCACTTTCATAGGTGAGTTTTATGTCGGTACTATTTTTTGCAACATTCAACTGATCAGCTTCTACAACAAACATTGTAGGATAAGCTTTACCAAAGGCTTTATTACCAGTTTCTATTACATTACCTGTAAAACCAATTGGTTGAAAATTTTTCATTTCTTGTACATTTACAGGTAAAGGCCAATTACCTTCCGTAGTTAATATTTCAACCTTAGAAAATCCTTTCCCAGCTCCTTTTTCACCTTGATTTACTCCACTTATTTTGTTAATTTCAACTGACAGTTCCTCCATAGTATCAAAATCATTTTCGAAACTATTTATTAGATAAGAAATTTCTAAAGTATTTGTGGAATCATCGAAATATTGATTAAATGTATACGAGTCAACTTGAGAATCTTCTGTAGAGTTGTTTGTAAATAGTACTTCGCCGTCTTCTTTTATCGAAAATCCTAGGTTATAGTAATCTATTTTTGAGGACACAAGCTTGGATTTTTCAGGAAGATTGATAATGAAATATAGTCCTAATTGTTTCTGGTCTATGTAAGCTTTTTCTAATTTGATTTCAATTTCGTTGTCTTTAACAACACTATTTAGTTGATGAACAAATTCTCCTTCCACTAACTTTTTGGATGTAAATTGTCCAAATTTCAAATAATTTCCAACAGCTTGTGTTATTGGAGAGATGCAAACAACTATCAAAACCAACGCAGCTATACTAGCTATTAGTATTATTCTATAATTTATTCTCCTATTTTTACTTGTTTTGATTTTTTGGTATGCGACATCTATTTTTTCTTTTACTTCCCTAGGTATTTTTTCTTCATTATATTTTAGATTAGTTAATTCTTTTTCAAAATCTTCATTCATATTTTTAATCACCTTTCGTGTATTCTTTTTTCAACCAGGCTTTACCTCTAAAAATTCTTGATTTAACAGTCCCTAATGGTTCTCCAAGAATAATACTAATCTCTTTGTATGAAAAACCGCTGTAATAATAAAGTAAAATCGGTACTCTATACACCGGATCTAGCTTTGAAATAAGGTTTTCAAGTTCCAATCCTTCTTCACAATCTTCTACTAATAATTTTTGATGATTGTCAGAATAGTTATAGGAAAATTTATTGTTTTTCTTAATCAGGTTATAACTCTGATTAATTAATATTTTTGTTATCCACGTATGAAAATATTGAGGCTGTTTCAAATTCCCAATTTCTTCAAAAGCAATTAAAATAGTATCTTGTAAAACATCGGCTGCATCTTCTATACCTAAATATCTTTTGGCTATCCCATAAAGAACATTTTCATACTGCTCTATTAACTTTACAAAGGCTTCCCCATCCCCTTTTTGAGCTCTTTTAACTAGCCATTTTTCACTTAACAATAGAAATTCACCACCTTTATCTACTCTATTAGAGCAAAAAAACATGCAAAAAGTTCCCTTTCAAAAAATTTTTCTTAAACAATGGATACCTTGTCAAATCAGCTGAATAAAAGTTGGATCGAATAACGAAAAGACTGAGAGGTATCTAAGCTCTCAGTCTTCAATCATATTTAAATTTTCTCACTAAGCATCTCAATCACTTCAACTACCTAATTTTTACATAAAAGGTGAATCTATACATATCAGAACCACCTAATATCAGCTCAACAAATTTTGATTTTTTCAAACAAAATTCGTTCTCATGCTGGTATTGTTTGATCAAAAAATAAGAAATCAACTTTAGTCTATTAGCAAATGATTGAACATTCTATCTACTTGAATCATCTTATTGGATTTTCTTTCTTCTTGTTAAATAGATTAATGAAACAAGAAATGTTACTAGTCCAACTAGTTGCCATATATGGTTTGTTTGCTCTCCAGTGTGGGGTAGATTTTTATTGCTGATTTTATTATTCGTTCTATTACTAGTTTTGTTGCTTGTTTTATTGCTTGTTTTATTGCTTGTTTTATTGTTTGTATTTTGAGAATGTGTACCTTTATTATCATTGCTTGTAGTTCCATTTTTGTCTTTAGCTCTAACAGTGATCGCGGCGGTGCTCGTTACACCTTTATAGCTATAGGTTACTTCATAGGTACCAGCTTTCGTGGTATCTACACTACCTTCCACCGTTATAGCTTTGAAATCTACTGGATTGCCATCTTCATCAACTGCACTGTCAAAGTTGTCTTCTGCTTTCCATGTTGCGCCAACATAAAGCGTGGAGTCATGGACATTTATGGTCGGCGCTCCGATTTCTTTCACCGTGATCGTGGCGACATTTGTCACGCCGGCATAACTGTACTTCACTTCATACGTGCTAGCTTTCGTTGTATCCACCGCACCTTCCACCGTTATAGCTTTGAAATCTACTGGATTGCCATCTTCATCAACCGCACTGTCAAAGTTATCTTCTGCTTTCCATGTTGAACCAATATAAACAGTGGAGTCATGGACATTTACAGCTGTTTGGATTGCTTTCACTGTGATTGTAGCGATACTTGTCACGCCGTCATAGCTGTACTTTACTTCATATGTGCCAGCTTTCGTGGTATCTACCGTGCCTTCGACTGTCACAGCTTCCATGCCTATTGGATTGCCCTCTCCGTCAACCGCACTGTCAAAGTTATCTTCTGCTTTCCAATTCGTACCGATATAGAGCGTGGAGTCATGGACATTCACTACTGTTTGGTTCGCCTTCACCGTAATTGTAGCGATACTTGTCACGCCGTCATAGCTGTATTTTACTTCATAGGTGCCGACTTTCGTTGTATCTACTGTGCCTTCAACTGCCACTGCCTCGATACCTACTGGATTGCCATCTTTATCAACTGCACTGTCGAAATTATCTTCTTCTTTCCATGTTGAACCGATATAAACAGTGGAGTCATGGACATTTACAGCCGTTTGGATTGCTTTCACTGTGATTGTAGCAATGCTTGTTGCTCCGTCATAGCTGTATTTCACTTCATACGTACCAGCCTTCGTAGTATCCACTGTGCCTTCAACTGTCAGATCTTCAAAAGCCACTGGATTCCCGTCTTTATCTTTCGCAGAAACAAAATTATCTTTTGCTTCCCATTTATCCCCTTCATAGATAGAAGAATCAATCACTTCAATACTTTCTTGTGAAGTAGCCCAATACCAATCTCCCTTCATGGTTGCACCCATATAATTAGTTGCTAACTCTAAAGAAGTATAAAGAGGACCTGACTGGTCTTTCTGCCATTTTCCAATGTAGGTATTATCAATTGGTGGTGAACCTAATAGAGAATCTTTAAATACAAAATTTTCTCCTAGCTTGATATGTTCAATCGGCGTTTGCCAAAAAGTATCTGGACCCATTTTTGCTTGCAAGGTATTAAAATTTGATATATCCAGTGATTTTATACCCGCATAAGAAAATATACCCATCATATTCGTAAGATTAGGTGTTTCAAAATTGGATAAATCAAGTAAAGTTAAATTTGTCATTGCATAAAACATTTCTCCCATATACGTGACAGAACTCGTATCAAAATTTGATATATCAAGAGAGGTCAAACTGCTTGCTCCAGCAAACATCTGTCTCATATCCGTCACTTTACTTGTGTCAAATCCTGATACATCAATTGAAGTTAATCCAGACATACCCGAAAACATATAATGCATATTAGTGGTTTGGCTCGTATCAAGATAGCTTAGCTTTTCTATGTTTCTAACTTTGTTCAAATCACAAAATAGCATTTCTAAAGATTCACCTGCTATTACCTTTCCTTCAAAAATTATTGAAGTAATTTGATCAGCATATGAAAAAAATGGTGAACGCCCATTCGTCATAACCGTTGGCGATAATTGACCTGCCCCTATATGCAAAGTGCCATCAGCCTCAATTACCCAATCAACTGTACCCAAGTGACCAGATGCAACTTCATTGACTATTATACTGACTTCTCCATTTGTAGTTTCTTCTTGCGACACTAAATCCTCTCCAACTGTGTTAGCTAAAGAACTATCTTCCACTTCTACAATGGGCATTGAATCTTCACTGAAAGATGCTTTCTCATTTTCTCCCTCAGTGTTATTGGATTGATTGGTAGAATCTTCTACAATGCTCTCAATCGATTCACTAGTTGTGCTATTTTCAAGCATGCTTTCAGTGCTACCAGTCATATCTCCTTTGTCGACCTCTTGCGCCTCTAGTTCCTGTGACTGCTCTGTTTCAATAGTCTCCGCCACTACTTGTCCTGTTCCTACTAAGGAAGGGCTTACTAATAGCATGACACTAAAAATAGCTACAAATTTCTTTTTCATTGCTTCTCTCCATTTCATTTTCAACCTATTTTCCCATTCAGATGTGTAAACTTGATAAATGTATTTTCCAACCATCTAAAAAATAACATTGAAAAAATGAAAAACATTTAAATACAGGATTTAAAATTTTAAAAAATAACATTTTATCGTTTTACATATCTATACCAACAGTGATATAATAACATGACGAAAAAACGACTACTATCCACAATTTCTGTAGAATAAACGACAAAAATTGTATTCAAGAAATGGAGTAAATGAGGATGATACCAGACTATTTAAGAAAAGAATTAGCAGTTCTATTTTTTATTGTAAATAAAGATCAAACAACGACTGCTGATATTTCACGAGATTTGAAGTTATCTAAAAGAACCGTTAGAGAAGCCATTTCAACTATAAAAAAACATTTAGAAGAACATCAAGATCTCAAAGACTTTATAGTGATAAAAAAATCTGGTATTATTCAAATCCATCCCACATTTAAATCAAAAGCAATCGATGTGGCATACAATCTAAAGCTTCAATTACTTAAAAGAAATACGATGTTTAATTATACTGTTTTATTACTCACTAGAACTTCACTTGATAAAAATACAATCATAAATGAGCTTTTTATCTCAACTAGTTATCTGAATAAGATTACCCAGAATCTAAATGAATTATTCTCAGCTTTCGACTTCACAATTACTATTACAAAAGGAATTTATTCTTTAAAAGGAAATGAAATGAATATACGGTTGTTTTCTTATGTATTCTTGCAGGATTCATTTCAAGATATAGAATGGCCTTTTTGTGATATATCCCTTGAAAGCATTCTAAAGAATATTCCAGAAGAAATATTGATCAACTCACACAAACGATCAAATATAAAAAATAGATCCCTTTGTATTCTCTATGCTATTTTGCAAATCAGAGTCAAAAATCAGAATTATGTGACTCCACCAAAAGACCGATTGATCCAAACGCTCTTCACGATTGTTCATGAAATTCTTGGTATAGCTTCGATTTTTCAACAGAATATATTTGGTCCTCTCGAAAGAAACGTGGAAAAAACGGAAATTCAATATTTTAATTTCCTTGCACGTATTTTTATTTCAGATATCATTCAAACACAGGATAAAATCGATTTAGGAAAAACTTTTGTTAAAGAAAACCATCCTTACTGTACATTGTCTAGAGATATTCTTAGCTTGAATGCTATTTTGATAGACGATAGTACTTCAGAAGAAGAACGATATTTATTTAACTACTATTTAACATTGTTCAATACTTTTTATTTTTTAGTTGGTGATGTATTAGATTGCTTTACTGATTTATTTATTCCTTCTTGGTCTTTTCAGTCACATGTAAAAAATGAATATATGTCGATCATTGAAATGAATCTGTCATCCCTTACTCTTAATGAAAAGCATAAAAATTACTTATCAAATCAACTTTATACTCTTCTCACTTCTGAAATGAAGTCAGAAGTGAACATCTATTTATATCTGTCCAAAGATTTTACTGCAAGTTTTTTTATTGAGAATCAGCTTAGACATCTATTCAATGAAAAGCAAATTATGATCACAGATAATTATTCTTTATCAGATATCGTCATCACAGATACATTAGAACGGTCCACAGCAAATAAGAAGATTTTTTATTTAGAGTCATTAGATAATGAAACAAGATGGAAAGAATTACTCTTCCTGATCCAAGAAACCTATCTAGACAAACAAAAGAGTCAGAAAAATCAATTCCGCTAATATTGAGCGCTTACTCAATTGTGATTAAAAAGAAAGCAAAGAGAAGAGCAAATAGAATCAAAATTAGTACTATTTGAAAGAACAAGACGAGTATATTTGCCTAACAAACCGATCTGTCCCGTTCAAAGGCAATAGTCGGAAAAAGATACAGGTGGATTTGTCCAAGATTTCACATTGTACGAATATGAAGGCTCAATTGCGTTCCAACGTTTTCACTTACGTGGGAGACAAGCAGCGACAATTGATATCGGATTGCCACTTATCGCACTAATTTGAGAAAGTTAGGGAAATACATGGAGAGAAACATACGAATACGAATAAAAAAAGTCCAATTTTGATGGATTTTGTTAAAATTGGACTCTTCTCTATTTTTTAGAAAGGACTAATATCCCACTTTCTTGCTATTATCTGTGATAATCGTTTTATAACAATTTTCATTTAATATAATTTTGAAATAAAAAACTATTTTGATAAAGTTTTCTCATAAGCAGAAAAGATTCTATCTAAAGCTATGTTTTTTTCTTCATCATTTTCCAAATAAAAATCTTCAATATCTTTTCTACAACATTTGTAACCTATTTCTCCATCTAAATTATGTTCTTTTACTATAAGACTTTGCATAAGCTTGATTGAAAGTTGTTTTTTCAAAAAATTTAATAACTTTTCTGCTGTAACTTTTCCTGAATATATATTTTCTTTATCTAAATATATTCTTTCTTTGATAGTATCATCAGCATGGGAAACGGTTGGAGGATTTCTTAACAAAAATGCATTTAATGAAGATTCATCAACTATTAATACATTTTCTTGTGCTCCAGCTTCGCCAAGAATAGTAGAGGTAAGTAATACACGTTGAACTTTTTTTATTGATTTTTTTTCACTTAATCCCAATTGTCTTATTGTTATAGACATATTCTCTTCGAAATAATCAGCATTCTTATTTAATTGTTTAATCGCCTCTTTTATTTTCTTATTCGTTTTAGCATGCTCCCTCACTGTATATGGCTGATTGAAAGATTTACATTCAATTAAAAACAGAATTCCATCTAAAACAAAGGCTAAATCTATCTCCCTTTCCAAGCCTATTTCTTTTGTCATTTTAACATGTAAACGTTTAGCATCAATCTGGCTACAAACTTTTAATAAATGCTTAGTACGTTGTTCAAGCATAAGTCCTTTAAATCCTAAGGCAGTGTCTTCTCTATTTTTTCTATCTCCTTCCTCATCTTTAGAAAACATTGATAAAATTGCTGATAATGGGCGAGTTTCTTTGGCCAATGTAGGTAATAGTATTAATTTATCTTGAACTTTTATTAATGGTGCGTCAATTAAATCCTTTGATTTCTTGCTGAAAGTAAATTTCTCTATTATAACTTTTGCTTCTTTATTCGTTATATTGGAAGAAAAATGAGATAATCTTTTGATCCAATCAAACTCTGATTTTACAACACATAAATTCTGTACAGAATAAATAGCTCTATTCTTCTTTTTATTAAAATATAAAATAGACTCATGTTGTAAAAAATAAATACCATCTATCCATTTTCTGATTTCAATGTCATAAATTTTTTTATCTAAATTTTCCTGTCCAATATATCTTCGACAAAGTTCTTCTGACAAAAAAGTTGATAATTCTTCATCAATAGCTCCATCAATACTTCGTTGGTCTTTTTCTAATTTATAATTTAAAATATCTAATTCAATACTAGTCATAAATCTTTTATATCTAAAATTAGAGACCAAAACAGCCCTGTTAAAATCTTCATCTAAAAAATCAATACTTATTTTATCAGGTTTTCTTTCTATTTTTATATCTGAATATTTCCAATACTCAAATGCATCCATTAAATTATCCCTATCTTGATATTTAGAATATATTTTTACATTCCACAATAAATCTTTTTCAGAAAAAATTCGATTAATTCCGCATTGTTCTTCTAATAAAATATGGTGGAGTAAGTATCTTAAAATATTTCCGGAACTAAATATGTAACTATCATAAGAATTCACTCTTTTTTCAAGACTAATATCCAAATCATTTTGCTCTCTTAATAAACTCAATTGACTTTCTAAAAAAATAATAAAAATAACCAAAATATGCTTATTATTTATAATCGTTTCACTAAGTTCTTTATTTATAGAGTTATTAGACTCTATAAATAAATTTTGTAACTGATTAACATGTTTTAAATGTCTTTCTATCTTTTCTTTTATTTTTTTATCAGTACATTGACTAAGAAACAAATTGTATTTATCTAGATATGGATTTGTTTGTTTCAAACATGAATACTCATTAATTTCTAAACCAAGAGCTCTAATTTTACATAAAAAAAGATTTGGATCTTCTAGTGCTCCTGTAAATAGCTTTTCAACAAATTTCTTTTTTTTTAGTTTTTGTAATTCACTCATATAATCTAAATAATCAAATTGTGGATTTTTTGTATAAAAGTTATTTGCCATACTGAAATACTCCTTCATTCGCTTTTAGTAACACATAGCTTTAAAAAATTTTATTTTGTAAAATATATATTACAAAAAATGTACTTTCCAAAATTTCACAGCAATCTACTGAACTAATAGGGGAGAAATATCTTAACTAGAAATACTCTTTTACTCTACTTTAATGTCTTTTTTTATAAAGTAATTCCTCAGATAATAGAAACACATTCCTAAAGAAACTACTGCTATTATCCATAGGTACTTATTAAGGGGAAGAACGATTTTATAATTACTCCTGTATTCCACTGTTGATTCAAATGTATACAGCAGAAGAAAAGTGAGCAAAAATGCTTTCAGTTTACCAATTTTTAGATAGATCTTTTCTTCATTTAGTATCGCTAATCCTAAAATCAATAAAATATCGGGTAGGCTGAATATAACAAATTCTTGTTTTAAAAATATTTTTATTAGCCCAATTACTATCGTACTTAAATATGAAGCAAGTAACACGTTTCTTAATATATTACTTAATATGATTTTCATGTTCGCATCAACTCCAAAATAGATGTTTTGCATAGGCTAACTATTTAACTTTCTTACAAGTGGATATACATCACTTATACCATTTTCTGTCGATGGTTTTCGATATTAGTCAAAAAATACCTTTTTGAAGTCATAATTGTACATGAGGTTGTGACAAAAGTTCTTAACTTCGAGAAATAACCTAAAAAAAGAATTGTTCGTCATATTCCCCATTCACTTTAAAAAAAATGAAAAATCAATGTTTTTACTTTTTTGAATTATTGTATAATACTCATATCAATTGAAAAATGGGAGGTTTTATGAACGTATTCCAGTTAAATGAAGGCATTTATCAAGCAATCGTCGATGGCACTTTGAAAGGATAATTACACTATCTTGATGAACGTAAAGCAAAGAAGAAGGAAATGTTGGTTAGCGGTGCATACGCTTGGACGAAAGGGAATCATATTGATGATCAAGTAGCAAAAATCGGACAAAGTGTTGGCATTGATTTTACAGTTGAAAAAGCTGGCTATACCTGGGAATATTTACAGTTCACCCTAAATGAAGAAGCCGATACTTTTATGTTGATCGTCAAGAACTCTCGGCGAATCCGCCAAACATTTGATGGCGTGATAAAAAAAGAAAAAAACTACCTAACAGACTTAGCCGATCTTAATCTTCCCGCATTCAAAGAAACAGGATTGACGCTTTTAGAAAAAACCGAGCAAATCGAATTAGAATTAAATTATCCCGAAGAAATAAAAGCGATCCAAGAAGGTCGCTCTTTAGCGGTTGAACATGCTTGTTCTCGTTTTTACATAGTTACATACGAAATCAATGACGACACCAAAATAATTGACTCTATCCACTTAATGATGCCCAATAGTGAAACAATGAGTTTGGTTTCGATAAAAGATTTATCCACTTATATGGCTACTAGCCCTTATGAGATTACATATGAAGATGTAGCGATCATCAAAGAAGAAAAAACGACCGATCAAACAATCTTTTCCGGAGAACCAAATGCTTTTGGGCTCTCTGTCGCTGTAGAGATAGAGGAAAAAGAAAATTAATGAAATTAAAAAGTTAGGATGTGTTAACCATGTTTTTCGGAGAGAAATTACAAGCTGTTCGAGAGTTAAAAGGTCTCTCCAGAAAAGAGCTCGCTGATTTGGTCAATGTCAGCGAGCAAGCGATATGGCAGTATGAAAATGGATATACGGTTCCTAAATTTGAGATCGTAAATAAATTTAAACAAATTTTTTTTGTGAAACCGCAATTCTTTTATACTGAAGCTTTTATCAAAAACATAGCCACAATTGAACGGATCGCCTATAGAGCAGAAGATCGTGAAGCTAGAAAAAAAGCAAAGATGGAAACAACGTATTTAGATTTTGTTAGCCATTTTATTTTAGTATTTGAAGCGAATGTGGAAGAACCGCCAAAAACAATCTATCACTTAAGACAAGCATCTGAAAAGGATTATTATAACGCTTCTAAAACTACTGATAAAAAATGATCATTCAACATCTAGCAGAAAAAGCTAGAATTGAATTAAATATAAAGAACAATAAAGAATTATTGTATAAATTAGAAATGTCTGGAATTTCGATACTTGAAAAAAATATGGGCGCAGAGATTGATGCCTATAGTGTTTGGACGAAAGAAAACCGCCCCTTTATCATTTTAGGAAATCGAAAAAAATCCTCTGTCAGAAGAAATTTTGATTTGGCACATGAACTAGGACACCTTTTAATGCATCGATTGATTGATATGGATAGTCTTTCTAAAGAGGAACATAAGGTCATTGAAAAAGAAGCAAATGACTTCGCCTCTTATTTCTTACTTCCGGAACAAGAATTTATCAACGATTTTAAGCAAATCAAGAAGAAATCGAACCCATACTCTTATGTGGAATTGAAAATGAAATATATGGTTTCAATCATTGCTTTAGAGTACCGTGCGTATAAGTTGGGCTTACTTAGTTTCGAGGAAAACAGATATTTTTATGCTTCACTCAATAAATACAATATGCGCGATAAAGAACCTCTAGATGAAGATATTCCAATTGTTCAACCTGGTAAAATACGCGCACTTCTTCATTTTGTTTTTGAAAATCAACTTCTTTTATTAACTGATTTTTTGGATAAATACAATATTGAGCTTTCTTTTCTAGCTAACCTACTCAGTGTTGATGAAGACTTTTTAACAAAATTCAATGATACGGTTCGAACAGACTATTATCATTCGAATATCATCCATTTTTCACCTAATCGAAAATAGGAACAGTTAAACTTTCTAGCAATTTTTTACCTCATGAAATTTACCAAAAGTAATTTTTTCAATAATAAGCCATCAAAGCCAAAAATACTTTTTAGCTTTGATGGCTTATTTTGAATGCTCACTTCAATTCTAAATAGGTCATCTAGACTATTTTTTATGCTACTTTAAGTACCAATTCTATTAAATATCTCTTTGATTCCAACTATTACATTGATTCTTCCCAAACTTTGACACTGATAACTGTCTCTTTTAGCAACTCCCCGCTGATTTCTTTATCATTCATAAAAAGACCACTACTTCTGTACGGATAATCACTCTCTAAAATAATAGCTATCTCCTCTTTATGTTTTCTAGCTCCGCTCGCATAGCTTTAGGTATGAAATCAGAACGCTCAAAATAAAATCCACTTGAATAAGTACATCGATTTGTCCAAATTCTCTTAGTAAAAATTAGTACTAATTTTCTCACTTTGCCGATTCTCTTTTTCATTCTAAAGCCTTTGTTTTTCATACACTTGAATTCTATTAGCATTTATTTAAGCCAAACAATGACAACTAAAAATCAATATTGAAACAATACCTTCTCTTTTACTCACTCCTCCCTTTTAAACATTCTGCTAAACATTAAACTTTAATTAGTACCCTTTTATCATTACCTTGTTTCACTCATAAACTGTCTGTTGAAACCGAAAAAACATTGTTATACCAAGGACTACCACATTAATGTGGTAATTAATTATCATTTACTACATAACAAAATTTCATTAAGATAGAATTAAGGAAGCGCTTCCGGAGGTGGGTTCGATGAGTTTAAGCAAAAGGGAAAAGTTGTTGCTACGTCTACTTTTAGACCAAGAAAAGTATCAACCAGCAGCATTTTTCCAAAAACAGTTGTATGTCTCTCCTAAGACAGTTTACAACGACTTAACAAGTTTGGAAGAAAAAATAAAAGAAACTGGTACCGTGATCACTAAGCTACCTCGCAAGGGTATTCGCTTAGAAGGTACTGAATCAGCGAAACAAAATGCACGTTCTTTGTTGGTATATGAGCAACTCATTCTTGATGAATACTCCCCAGAATACCGACGCTTGTTTATATTCGGGAACTATTTTTTTTCAGAAAAAGCCATGCGTTATCATGAGTTTGCTGAATACTTTTTTGTGAGCCAGCAATCAATCAAAAATGATGTAGATGACATCGTAAGATTTTGCCAATCCAAACAGATCACAGGAAAAGTAACGTCACATGGATTGCAATTGATCGCAGATGAGTCTGTTCAACAAAATGTTTTCAAATCATTCTTAGAACCATATATGGAAACTGAAGGAAGTCAACATACTTCTATTCCTTCGCTGTTTGATGAGCGAATTATTGACCTGACAGAACAGTTTATTTATGGGATGATCCAGCAAATTGGACGGCAAATTAATAACTATTTTGTAGAATCATTATCTTTATCCTTACAGATTTTTTTATCTAGGCTTCTTTTAGATCATCACATCGAAAAGCAAGAACAGCTAGTCTTTGATGAATTGAAACGAATGAAACTGTATATGATTGCCCGTTCATTTGCCGAAATGGTTAATGAATCCTTGTCTATTTCATTACAGGAGTCAGATATCCAATATATCTGTTCGCTCTTACTTGCTCATGGGATCGAACCTTATGTCCAAAGTACGGATAAGCCTGATTCAGTCATCACTGTTTCCACAAAACAAATCATTGATAAAATGTCGACTTTATTGAAAATTAATCTGACACAAGATGAACTGTTGTTACAAGCCTTGCTCTCACATATCGTACCCATGATCCATCGTCTGAAAACTGGTATGTTGATCAAGAACCCTTTGCTTAAAAGTATCAAAACACAATATTCGACGATGTTCACATTGACCAAGTATGCGATTAGCGAGTTAGAGAAAGAATTCCGCTGTTCTTTAACAGAGGATGAAGTCTCTTTTCTCACGATTCATTTCCAACTGGCTTTTGAAAAGCGAAAGATGACAAATCATATCCTCATCGTTTGTCGCTCTGGCCTTGCCACTTCAGAATTGATTTTCAATCGGATCAAGCAGACCATTTCGGCGAATACGGTTTTAGAAATCATTCAATCAAACAAACTCTCTCATACTTCTTTGGAAATGGTTGATCTAATCATTTCAACAATTCCTTTAGAAGAAGTAGAACCGCCTGTTATGTACGTGTCTGCTTTACCAACTACCGAGGAAATCACAAACATTTCAGCAAGAATTTCTAATTTGAATGAAAATGAAAAAAAATTCCATTCAAAAAAATATCAATCGCCCACTTTACTAAAAAAATATCTTGATCCAGATTTCATTTATATACAAAAGCCCTTTTCAACAAAAGAAGCGATCTTGTCTTTTTTAGCCGATGATTACTTGGAAAAAGACTTAGTTAGCCACGGTTTTAAACGCTCTTTATTTGATCGAGAAGAATTAGGTAGTACAGGACTAAAAACCGGGGTGGCCATCCCTCATGCTGATCCACATACAGTGAAAGAAACAAAATTGGCATTTGTCACACTTGCTTCACCGATTGCTTGGGGAGATACGAAGATCCAATTGATTGTTTTATTAGCAATCGCTGAAGAAAATATGACCGAAGCAAAAGAATTGATCGCTTCAATTTATGATTTGTTCAATTCATCAGAAGAAATCCAGTGGATTGTAGCGAGTCAAACACCAGATGAACTTTATCACAGACTTATAAGAGGAGGGAATGAGCTTGTTTTTTGATCATCAACTTGCGTTATTGAATCAATCATTCGCAACGAAAGAAGAAGCGTTGCAAAAGCTATCAGAAGAACTACGAAAGAAACAATGTGTCACGGATGATTTCTATCAAAATATTATTCGACGTGAGGAAGTATTTCCGACAGGTTTAGCCATCAACGGTATAGGCGTTGCGATTCCACATACAGATAGCCAGTATGTCAATGAATCACAAGTGGCGTTCATGTCACTCAAAAAACCATTACCATTTATTGAAATGGGCACAAACGATAAAGAAATAGATGTTTCATTGTTGTTCATGCTTGCGTTGAAAGAACCTCATGAACAGTTGGAAATGTTGCAACAATTGATTGAGATGTTCCAGAAACCTGGCGTTTTAGAGGAACTCTTAACACTCACTACAGAAACAGAATATCTAGCGATTATCAAAAAATATGGCTTACATTAAGGAGGAACATTTATGTTAGACGCATTACAGTGGTTTGTTGATTTAGGTTCGATTGTTGTCCTTCCTATCCTTATCTTTATTTTCGGAATCATTTTAGGAACAAAACCAGGAAAAGCATTTACTTCGGCGTTGACAGTTGGTGTTGGTTTTGTCGGATTGAATCTAGTAATTGACTTACTAGGAAACAGCTTGGGACCCGCGGCACAGCACATGGTTGAGCGTTTAGGGTTAAACTTGACCACGATCGATGTCGGTTGGCCAGCAGCCGCAGCGATTTCTTATGGAACGATTTTGGGGAGTCTCGCTATTCCAATCGGTGTGGTATTGAATATCGTACTGATTTTACTCGGCTTGACGAAAGTATTGAATGTTGATATCTGGAATATCTGGCATGCTGCATTTATTTCTTCACTTATTTTTGCTTTGACCGGTGATTTCGCTATGGGAATCGCTGCAACGGTGATTTATTTGATGATGATCCTTTTGATGGGCGATATTTTAGGTCCGATTATCAACAAATTTTATGGATTCCCGAATATTACGTTCCCTCATGGAACAGCAGCTCCAGGATTTGTCTTTGCATTACCAATGAACTGGATTTTTGACCGTATCCCAGGATTGAAAGATTGGAAAGCTGACCCAGAAACGATTCAAAAGAAATTCGGTGTTTTTGGTGATTCAACTGTAATGGGCTTTCTGATTGGTTTGGTGATGGGGATTTTAGCTGGCTATGATGTTGCAGGTACTGGTCAATTGGCGGTTCAAACAGGAGCAGTTATGGTGATCATGCCTAAAATGGTTGCTTTATTAATGGAAGGGCTTACTCCAATATCAGAAGCTGCCAATGAATTTGTCAAAAAACGTTTCCCAGGAAGAGAACTTTATATCGGAATGGATGCTGCGTTATCTGTAGGTCATCCAGCTGTTCTTTCTTCTTCCTTATTACTCGTGCCGATTACGATCTTATTAGCGGTTATCCTACCCGGCAATACAACTTTGCCTTTTGGTGACTTAGCAACGATTCCATTCTTGATCTGTTTGATGGCTGCAGTCTTTGCAGGAAACATTATTCGAACAGTAATCGCTGGAACACTCTATATGGTAAGTATTCTTTACATCACATCTTGGGTTGCCCCACTAGTCACAACAGCTGCTCGTTCGGCAAACTTTGATTTACAAGGAAACTCAACGATTACTGCGATGGCAGAAGGTGGTCTTTGGACCACTTGGATGTATGTCGGACTAACAAAAGTTTTAAGCTGGGGTGGTTTAGCGATCATCGGTGCAGTTGTTCTTTTCGGATTGATCTACGTCAACAAAATTTTACCAAAAAAACAAGCAGCTAAAACAGCTGAATAGGAGGAAACTAGAATGAAAAAATTATTGATTATGTGTGGTACAGGTGTTGCAACTTCTACCGTTGTAACGAACAAAGTAAAAGAATGGTTAAAAGAAAAAGGGCTAACGGAGCAAGTAAAGTTGTATCAATCAAAAGTAGCCGACGAAATGAATAAAATCGATGAATATGACATTGTTGTCAGTACGACAGTCGTGCCAGATTCAATCAAAGATCGTGTCATTATGGGTCTGCCTTTGTTGACAGGTATCGGTACCGAAGCGATGTATGCTGAAATCGAGAAGAAAATCAACGAATAAAGGAGAATCCACATGCTGGTTACCACAAAAGAATTATTTGAACAGGCAGATAAAAACAATTACGCGATCCCTGCTGCCAATTTCTTCGATTTAGATAGCGCAAGAACGTACGTAAAAACAGCTGAACGATTAAAGAAACCATTGATCTTGGCGTTTGCCCAGTCTCATATGAATATGATGTCGTTAGAAGAAGCCGCTTTGATTGGTAAATTCTTAGCAGAAAAAAGTACTTCACCTGTCGCCTTACATTTAGATCATGGTCAAGACGAAGCAATCATCAAGCAAGCAATCGATCTAGGATTTACTTCGGTCATGATCGACGCATCAGAAGATTCATTCGAAGAGAACGTTCGCCGATCAAAAGCGATCGCTGATTATGCTCATCCTTTCGGTGTGGTTGTTGAGGCAGAAATCGGTCACGTCGGCGCTGGAGATAGCTTGGAATCAGAGGAAAGTGACTCCATCTATACAGAATTTAGTGAAGCTGTGAAATTTGCAGAAGCAACTGGCGTAGACTCATTGGCAGTATCTATCGGTACCGCCCACGGTCACTATACAGGTACACCTAAAATCAATTTCGATGTTCTACAACAGCTGTATGAGGCATTAGCTATTCCTTTAGTGTTACACGGTGGTTCTTCTTCTGGGGATGAAAATCTTGAGAAATGTGCGCTCAATGGGATTCGTAAAATCAATATCTTTACCGACTTTATCACAGCAGCAATGGATAAGATCCGTGAAGAACAACCAGAAAATTACTTTGACTTGATCCATGATGCAAACGAAGCAATCGCTAAAACTCTAGAGCATTATTTTAATGTCTTCCACACAGCTTCTCATGAATAAAGGAGTGTAATTATGCAAAAAAGAACCTTACGTGCCCCATTCTTTGTTGTTAATCCGAAAGCTTATTTATATGGCGACCAGGCACTTGCCTTAGCCAAGGTAGCAGATGAACTATCTGCTACACACGATATTGACATTTTATTCACTGTCCAGCATGTCGATGCTGCCCGAATCAAAAACGAAACTTCTAATTTATTTATTACTGTCCAACATTTGGATGGCCTCCAAGTCGGTCGTGGCATGGGCTATATCCTTCCTGAAGCAGTTGCTGAAGCTGGGGTTACTGCTACGTTTTTAAATCATGCGGAACATCCAATGACTGTCAATGAACTTACAAAAGCAGTAAAACGTGCAGATGAATTAGGCATCCTTACGATCGTTTGTGCAGATTCCATTGAAGAAGCACAAGCAGTGGCAACACTTCATCCTGATGTGATGGTCTGTGAACCGACGGAGTTGATTGGCACTGGTCAATCCAGTGATATTTCTTACATGAAAGCAACCAATGATGCGGTTCGCGCAATCAATCCAGACATCCAGCTCTTACAAGCAGCGGGGATTTCTACTGTTGAAGATGTAGAAAAAGCGTTATTATCCGGTGCAGATGGTACTGGGGGAACAAGCGGTATAGTGGCGGCTGACGACCCTGCTCAAACATTGACGAATATGATCCAGAAAGTAGCAGAACTAAAAAAGGAGCTTAAATAGATGAAATTCGCAAAAGATCAATTAACTTTGACTTCAAATGGTAATCGTGTGTCTTATCATAATATTACTGAACAGGTCAAAGCAATCGTTGAGAAAAGTCAAATCACGAATGGTATTTGTCTCGTTCAATCTCCTCATACGACTTGCTCAGTGATTTTTGAAGAGTATATGCACGATACCGATTTTAATGGCGATGAATTTCTACAAGTAGACCTAAATCGTATTTTAGATAAAATCATTCCGAGAGAGCTATCTGAGAACACGAATTATCGTTATCCAGGACCGAAGCATTTAGAATTCCTGATGGGTCTGGATGATCCTAACTATCCAACCGATCCTGCAACGATTTTAAATGGCGATGCTCACATCCGCTCTTCCTTTTTCGGTGCAAGCGAAAGTTTTATTTTGAGCGAAGGAAAATTAGAGATTGGCTCTGTTGGCTATATTTACTTCGTAGACTTTGACCAAAACCGTGTACGAAACCGAACCTGTCACGTCATGGTGATGGGAGAGTAACTTCTCGCTTTCGATTTCCCATTCATTCGGAACCACCATTGATGGCTAAACAAAACAGACGAAACAGCACGCACATCCTACCTACTCCCATTGGTTGATGTGAAGGTGTCGTTTCGTCTTTTTTGTTGTCTGAAATCAAATGGTTCTTCTAGTGGTCAACGAGAATGGAACACCCCAGCGGATGATCGTTTGCTCCTTGAACTTTTCGATTTCTAAACACCACTTGGACGTTTGATAACCCTTCTGTCTTGATTTGATAGCTCTCATCTTCGGGTAGGACAGTGATCGTACCAACTGCAAGCCCCTGTTGATCTACCACTTGTTGCGTCACTTTTTCAGTCAGTTCAAAAACGTGCACAGTCAAGTCTTTCGTGTAGTCGTATGCAGCGGTCGTATCCACGGAACCTTCGATGATCAATGAATTAGGACGGACCATGAGGGGTAAGTGGAAGTAATCATAGGTCTGTGTGTACCATTGTTGTCCTTCATATACATGATTATCTAAATAATTCGTCCAACGTCCCTCTGGTAAATAAAAAGTGACCTTTCCCTGCCCATTGAAAATCGGTGCAATCAACAGCCGTTCACCGAACATATACTGTTTATCGATCGTATGCGTCGTATAGTCTTCTGGAAATTCCAGCATCACTGGACGCATCATCGGGATACCTGTTTGCGCTGTTTCTACCGCTTGCTCATAGATATAAGGCATCAAGCGATTTTTTAATTTTGAAAATCGTTGGCTGACCAATACCGCTTCTTCCCCAAAGTTCCACGGTACTCGGTATTCAATATTACCATGGTAGCGACTATGAGTAGATAATAATCCGAATTGTGTCCAACGTTTATAAATATCCGCTGTCGCATTCTCTTCAAATCCACCAATGTCATGGCTCCAGAAGCCAAAGCCGGATAACACAAATGAGAGTCCACCCCGCAGTGATTCCGCCATGGACGGGTATTCCGATAAGTTGTCCCCACCCCAATGAACTGGGAATTTTTGTGAACCAACCGAAGCAGAACGAGCAAATACGACCGCTTCATCTGGGCGTAATTCTGCTAATAATTCAAAGACGACTTCGTTATAAAGATACGCATAATAGTTGTGCATTTTTTGCGGGTCAGAACCATCGTGGTAATTCACATCCGTAGGTATACGTTCACCAAAATCCGTCTTGAAGGAATCGACGCCAATTTCTATGAGTTCTTTCAGCCTTTCTTTGTACCAATGACGCGCTTCTGGATTTGTAAAGTCAATGATTCCTTGACCCGCTTGCCAAAGATCCCACTGCCAAACTTCGCCATGTTTATCTTTGATGAAATAGCCTTTCTCTTTACACTCTTGAAAGGCCGCCGCTTTTTGTCCGATATACGGGTTGATCCATACGCAGACCTTCAAGCCCTTCTGATGGATTTTTTCAATCAGTTGTTGCGGATCTGGAAACAGCTCGCGATTCCATTCAAAACCGCACCACTCGAATTCTTTCATCCAAAAACAATCAAAATGAAAGACATCAAACGGAATCTCTCGTGTCTGCATTTCTTCAATAAATCCCATGACTGTTTCTTCACGATAGTCCGTCGTAAAGGAAGTTGATAACCACAAACCAAACGACCATGCAGGTGGCAATGCGGGTTTGCCCGTTAAATCAGTGTATTTTCTTAAGATCGTTTTCATATCGGGTCCATAGATGATATAGTATTCCAATCGTTCACCTACTACACTGAATTGTGTGCGTGAAACATTCTCCGAACCAACTTCAAATGAGACATTTTCAGGATGATTGACAAAGACACCATACCCTTGGTTCGTTAAATAAAATGGGATATTTTTATACGCTTGTTCACTACCAGTACCGCCATCTTGATTCCAACAATCAATGATTTGCCCATTTTTGATGAACGGGGTGAATCGTTCACCTAAGCCATAGACATATTCATACGGATCTAATGATAACTGTTCTCGCATGTAATACAGGCCGTCACTACTTTTGACCAACGCCTGTGCTTTTGGCAAAGAAGAAGTCAAACATTTCCCTTCCGCGAGAAAATCAATTTGGAATGCGGCGTTTTTCGGCACTTGTGCGACTAATTGTCCTGATTGGAACGTATAAAATTTTTCATTTTCTGTATTGATCATGACCGAAGATGATTGCTTGTTGAGTTGAAAATGAGGACCGGTTTGTGCTTTGTCATGATGCACCAGTTGTACTTTGATAATATCTTCTCTTGGTGATTCAAAAGACAAGGTCGTCATCCCTAGATTCAAGGTATCCCCTCTTGTCTGGATCGGTTTATAAGGCAAGAAAAGAGTTAACTTATCCTCCTTCACTTGAGCTTCATAGACATGGTTCGGGTGTTCAAGATGAAACCCTTCTTTTGCCAACCAATAGCCGTTTGTAAACTTCATTTATTTTCCTCCTACTTCACTGCGCCATCTGAAATGCCTTTTACGACATGTTTTTGCAAGACAACAAATAAAATAATAATCGGTAAGACGACGATCACTAGCGCAGCCAGTGCCAAGTGCCACTGCTTATTGAATTCGCCGAAGAAATAAAACATCTGTAAAGGAATTGTATACATCCCTGCTTTGTTGATGCTTAATGAAGGCAACAGATAATCATTCCAAAACCATAAGGCGTTCAACACGATCACTGTCACTGTCGTAGGCTTCAGCAAAGGAAAAATGACTTGCCAATAGATTTGGAAGGTATTGGCCCCATCGATCAATGCCGCTTCATCTAATGATTTCGGAATCCCTCGTAAAGCACCGTAATATAAAAAGGTCGACATACTTGTTGCTAATCCTAGATACATCACCATCAAGCCTGGTTGATTCAGCATACTGACTTGCCCAAAAAGTGAAATCAAGGGAATCATGATTCCCTGAAAAGGAATCAATAAGCCAATTGCGACAATAAAATAAAGAAATGAACTTAAGCGACTCGTGTTTCTCGATAACGCATAGGCCGCCATGGAAGAAACAAACACAATCAATACTAAAGATCCGATCGTTATCAGTAACGAATTAGCTGCACTTTTGAAAAAATCCAATCGCTCGAACGACTCGATATAGTTATCAAGTGTTAGCCCAGTTGGTAAAGTGAGTGTGTTTTGGAATATCTCTGCTTTGGTTTTGAATGAATTGATCACCACTAAGAAAAACGGATAAAACCACAGACTTGCAAGCACCAATCCACTAAAAATCAGTAGAGACTTCTTAACCTGTCGTGGATGTTTCACTTTTGATTGCTTCATGCGCTGACCTCCTTTTTCCGTGTCAGTGAGATTTGAACCACTGAGATGATCACAATAATGACAAGAAAAATCACCGCTTTCGCCTGTGCATACCCCATCTTTCGCATCCCAAATGCTTCATTGTAGATATTCATCGCCACCATTTGCGTGGAATTGAACGGACCACCTTGTGTCAGTGCTAAGTTTTGATCATAGATTTTAAATGCGTTGGACAACGTCAAGAACAAAGTGACGGTGAAAGCTGGCATCAACATGGGTAATTTGATACGGAAAAAGACTTGCAAAGGATTCGCCCCATCCATATCTGCCGCTTCCAAAATCTCTTCTGGAATATTGTTGAGAAATGAGATATAGATCAGCATCATATAGCCACTCATTTGCCAAACAAATAAAATAATGAGCCCCCAAAACCCCGTTTCCGGCGTGTTCAGCCAACCGGCAAAAAAATCAATGCCCGTCATAGTCGCCAGACTTTCAAATGCTTTATTGAAAATAAACTGCCAAATAAATCCTAGGATGATCCCTCCAATCAAATTTGGCATGAAAAAGATCGTACGGAAAAAAGTCGTCCATCTACCTAATTTTTGTGTCACGAACATCGCTAGACCTAAAGCCACGATGTTGATCAAAATCACACTGAAAAATGAGAATTTTGCGGTAAACAGTAAACTGTCGATAAATCCTTGATCATTAAATGCCCGAAGATAGTTTTCAAATCCAACGAATTCACCTACTGTATTGCCATTCCAGTTTGTCAGTGAATAATAACTACCTGTCAGTAATGGAATGAACAAAACGATCGCTAACGCCAATAACGCTGGTGCAAGTAATAACCAAAAAGCTTTTGTGCGATTTGTTAACATGAGAACCCTCCTTGTATCTCACTAGATAAAAACCAACCGTTCACCGCTTACTTCCTTTCTTGTGCCCAATTGGTTTGCAAGGTATCAATAAATTCCTCCCAAGAGATTCGATCGGCTGCATACGCTTGGATCTGGACACCAAATATATTTTGTCCAAACCCATCTGGATAGGAATTATGGACCCATGGAACGGTTTTACCTTCGCTTAAATACGTATAGATTTCCTTAGATAACGGATCATTGATCGCTTCGCTCGAAAAGTTGGTATACGCCGGAATGAATTGAAACTCATCGATGATTGCTGTCATCGCCTGATCATCCGTATACATCCACGTTAAAAATTCGATCGACGCATCAATGACTGCTTGATCTTTATCCTTATTGACCCCCCAATACCAAGCTGGCCCCGCCACGATGTTGCTTTCTCCCGATGCTTCGATCTGCATAGGAAGAATCCCTAGTTTTTCTTTCGTGAACGTCTCATCTAAGCTATCCAATGTCGGTACGATCCAATTTCCTTGATGGATGATAGCCACCTTTTCACTGGCAAATAATTCTTCAACAGATGTACTATAATCCATTGCCTCCATTGGTTGTGCATTGTACTTAATGACCAAGTCGGTGTAGTTTTTCATTTGCTCGGCATAATCTACGCTTAATTCAGACGCTTGGTAAGTCTTTTCTAAGCTGTTCTCAAACTCCGGAGCAAGAAAATTCGAACTATATTGACTGGATACCCACGTTTCTGCCCCGCTAAAACCAAATACGCCTTGTAGCCCAAGTTCGTCTTTTTTACTATCCAATAATTGAACGGCTTCTTCAAATGCCTCAAATGAGTTGATCGAGCCACTATCGATGCCAGCTTGTTTAAAAATATCCTGGTTGATCAACCAGCCATATCCTTCGATATTCATCGGTACCCCATAGACCGTCTCGTCGAGTGTAGCCCCCTCTAATGTCCCCTCAATTGCTTGTTTTGCTAATGTCGTTTCCCCAAGATCATAGAGTTTATGTTGCCAAATCTGCGTATCTGCTAAGCCACCTAACATAAAGATATCCGGTTCATCTCCTGAGGAAAACTTCGATTGTAACGCTGCCGTCGCATCAGTTCCTCCGCCAACCGTCGTCAAGTTGATCTTGATCTGCGGATGGTCTTTTTCAAAATCCTCTACCAAAGCATCCATTTGCTCGGCTGTTTCTGTCTTGATATTGAAAATCTCTAATGTTACACTACCATCATCTGAAGACTCGCTTTGTGCCGTACCGCAACCAGTAATTCCTAACACCACAACAAAAGCAAGTAGCAAAAATCTTCGTTGTTTCTTCATCACCATTCCTCCTCTTATTCACAAATTGATTATATTGATATTTACAACGGTATGTAATCGCTATCTTAATCGAAATACCTTGTAATATTGATCAAAATGGAGGAAATGTGATGTTTAGACCAAACGATATTTTTACCCCCAATCCCAGTCAACAAGATATTGATACGACACTAAAGGAAATGACCGAACATGGGGATAGTTTATTTCCAATTGCCGTTCACTATACGAATCACCCCGCCCATCAGGAAAATATGATCCACCCCCATTGGCATCGAGAACTAGAGATTCTTTATGTCTATCAAGGACTCATGGAAGTCAAAATAGAAGGAGTATCTTACGTTGTTCACGAAGGAGAGGTCATGTTTATTCCTGCGAATCAATTACATGAAGCACTCAATCATCAAATGAATGCCTGTGCTTTCTTTGCCATCGTGTTTGATGCTTCATTCATTGAAAGTCGCGTTTCCGATCATATCCAGCAAACTTACCTTGATCCATTGCTCCATTCACCAGAACAAGTAGCGATCCATTTTACAAATGATTGCTCAAGTATTTCGGAGATCCAACAACTGGTGATCACGATCATTGATACATTTGCCTTGAAAGAATCTCGCTTTGAACTGACGATCAAAGCACAATTGTTCTTACTGATCAAACATTTTTCGCGCTACAGTACTCAGGTAAATCCTGCAAAATTAGTTGCTAGTAAAAATAAACTCAACACCTATCGCTGTAAAAGAATCATTCTATACCTTGAAGAAAATTACCAAAACACGATCACTCTTGAAGCAATCAGTCGTCATATTGGCTATAGTAAAGAGCATTTCTGTCGTTTTTTTAAAAAACATTTTCGTATGACTTTTTTCACGTATTTAAATCAAATGCGCATCAAAAAAGCCGAGTACCTGTTACTGCATACAGATTTGAAAATCATCGATATTGCCTTGGAAGCTGGTTTTGAAGACCCTAATTACTTCACTAGCCTGTTTAAACGCGAAACGCAAATGACTCCGACAGGTTATCGGAAAAAAATGTGCGATTTCACCAATATATGAGTCTATCTCTTGATTGTTACCAGCAGCTTTTTCACCTCATACAGTAACGATAGTGGAAAAGACTAGGACAACTCTCATAGATAGTTACTGAATATAAAGAAATATCGACTTAAAACTTGGAGAAAGTTTTTTAGTCGATATTTCTTTTATAGATAATCTAGGATAATACTTATTTATTTCTCTTCATTTACCAGATGTGAGCATCCTAGTTTATTCTTTACTTTAAATTATTGATGTTATAATAATATGTATTCAAACTATATCTATCACTTAGGAGTTAACGAGTATATGAAAAACAAGGTTTTTTTAGCAATGATTAGTTTATTTTTTTTGTTTACATTAACAAGCTGCAAATCAACAAGTACCACAAATACAAATTCTTCGGTAATCGATAGTACAGTAACTGCAGCAGATAAATCATCCGCAACACCCTCTGATCACTCAGATTCAGCGAGCGAATCGACAAACGATACGACAACACTTCACGGTCTAAACGATCCGGCCACAATCTACTTAAATGGAGAACCTGCAGTTACTATCGAAATTATTAAAGCTAGTGCGCAACCTAATGATATCATTCAAGAACAAGAGTACTTGGCTTACCCTATAGATACTATCATTAGACTTGATATTCGCATGACAAACCATTCAATAAAAGATTTTAATAATGGATCGAAGTTCTACAGAAACTTTGAGATTACTACAGAAGATAACATCCATGTCGATCCCACAATGCAGAACCAACCAGGCAATCAACCGGGAACTGATCCATTAGAAGTTGGCGCAACAGGTGTTGTCGAGGCCTACTTTGTGCTAGATGAAGATATGAAAAACACTAATGTCCAAACAATTAATATCGAATACTATTATCTACGTGATTTACTTAACCCAAATAGCCAAGATTTTCGTTCAATAAAATTTAAAGTTCCAGTTACACATTAACATTATGAACAAAATCTCACTTAAACTAACAAACAATAAACAAGTACCTTGTTCTTTAACAAGGTACATATTTATGTTTATATATATTATTTTATATATCAGTAAAGCTAGTATAGGATATTTTTTAATTAGTTAAAGATGTTCATCGCACTAATCAACATCTGGATATCTTCTGTATTTCCCGTAGGTATATTTATTCTCTGCGTATTATCGAGTATTTTCTGTTCTTCCTGCTTCATAATAACTGGATCATCTGACTGTTGAAAGTGACTTGGTACAGGATAATACATTATTGAACCATCATGGTTACTAGAATAAACAACTAAACCTTGATACCCATATTTTCCCGTTAAGCTTACCGTCTCTTGAGGATAAACTATACTATTCTCATCATAAGGATTAATTTTTGTACCCGCTGGAGAATGGTTAACATTTAATGTAAAACCTGCATTACCTAAATCATTTTTATAAGCCGTACCATTAATAGTTAACCAGACGCGTGCATATTCAATTTGTTCATCTGAGTAAACACTTAACGGATCATTTATGGATTCCGAGGGTACTGTTGAGGATGTTGCTGAATCCTCTGGAATCGTTGTTGACTGTTCGCTTTCAGTTATTTCACTCTCTGAGACAGTAGACTCTATTGTCTTGCTTTCTGAAAGAGTAGAAGTTGTTTCTTCTGATTTTTGAACAGTTGATTGTTGTGAATGATTCTCACTTGTATTAGATGAAGATTCTTTTTTATTCCTACTTTCAATTATTTGACCATTGGTGGATTGAACGGTTTCATTATTTTTTGAGCCACATCCTGTGAGAAGAATTAATAATAAAATACTGATTGGTACTATTTTTTTCATATTGAACACCTCTATTTAATTTATTACCATTATTATAACGCATATTATTAATAACTTTTCAGTTTAACTAATCGAAGAAATTTTCATGTACACTTAACTATTTTGAAATGAAATAAAACTACTTGATTTACTTAACCCAAATAGCCAAGATTTTAATTCAATAAAATTTAAACTTCCAGTTACGCATTAGTCTTCGATTGACCCCCTTATCTTTTATTTTGGTTTGCGTCATTGATTGATTTTCCGACAAAATAATGACAGTAAATCCCTTGGATACTTTTTATAAGTTACCTATATCATTACAATTGTTCACATTTCCCGAGAAATAAGGCGACAACTACAAAGATTTTGTAGTTGCCGCCTATTGTTTGGAGGATACCTCCTATTGTTTCAGCTTCTGATCGATTTATTCTACTTCATACGTTGCTAATACTTGCAACACATTCGATGAACCACCAGGTGTTCCACTGCTTAATTCAACTGAGATTACATCGCCAGATTTATAATCAATTGTTTTACTAACTTTTACGCTGTCCTCTGCTCTTTCACGAACTGATCCATAATAAACTTTACCTTTATAGATTTCTGCGACATAGGCACCATTTTTACGAATGAACATTCGGTTGTTCCCTTCGAAACTTGCACGATCAAAATCAACGTCTAATCTGTTTCCTGTTAATTGAATATTCTTCACCGCATGTTCTAATAAAGAAGTGTCCACTGCTAAATCTTCTTCTAATGTGATCGATTCTAACAAGCGCTTGCCTGTTGAGCTGTGACCAGGTGAATTTGGTGCGGTATAGACTTCGATTACTTGTCCTTTGACACCGGAAATGCTACGACGTACTTGAGTACCTTCATCGGTTTTGCTTGTAAATGAATAGTAAGTTTTACCTTTATATGTTTCAAAATGATAACGACCATCAACATAGACCATCAATCGTTCTGAACTGTTGAAACGTTCTGCATCTAGATTTAAATACGCATAAGTTTCACGATCTTGTGTTCCTACAGTCAATAAACTCGTTTCTGTTTTTTCTGGTTCTACTTGAATATTGTCAAATTTCGCCCAACCATTTCCTGTCGAAGAAAAACGAATGATGTATGTATTCTCTGTATCAGGGGTAGTAAATGTAAATTCTCTACGTGTCCAGTTTTCATTGTTGTGTGATGTTTCTTCTAACGAAATAAAACCTTCATCATGATTCATCGTACCAAATTCAACTTTTGCTGGAAAATCAGCGCTACCTGCTACATCATAGCCGAATGTATAGGTCGTGTTTGGTTTCAGTGCCAAATATTGATGAATGTTTTCTCCATAAGTAGCAACTGCATATTTATTCCCGCTTAACTCTTCGATTGTTGGATTCTGTGTACCTGGACTAGACACGATCCAATGGTTCAAACCATCATTGAAGTCACCGTTTTTGATCGTCAACTGTTCTTCTACCTGATTACTGACATTCGCCGAATCACCTGTTGATTGACTTGCCGCAGATGTCACGACCGGTCCTCCTAACGTAAGAAGTAACATGCTTGTTGCTGCAATTTTTTTCAAGTTATTTTTTTTCATCTCAAGCTCCTTATTTATTTTTTTTAGCGGATAATTCGTTATACAGCGAACCATAAAACATAATCTATCTCGCTCTCTAAAAAGAATAACTGATAAATATCTCAACAAGAAAACACTTTTTTCCGGAAAAATATTTTTATGGAAACATAACACTGGACAAAAATATGTAATGGATAATAATTGCAAAAAAATCAATAGTACAATAGATTTATCGAATGATTTCAATTATTCTTTTTCTTGGATAAAATAAAAAAATACAGCACAAAGCTGTATTTTTTTGAATTTTATTTTAGAAATCATTCAAGAAGGTCATCTAGCAGAACATAACGCATGAAGGTGTCACTCATAATATTATTTGTTATGGTGAGTACGTTGTTTAAAATGCTGGGATATTTGAGCCTTTTGAATTATTTTTGATGTAGTCAGCGACTTCTGGTGTAGTCATCGCTTCTTTCAACACCTTGATTTTCTCGCTATCTTTTTCTTCCTCTCGAGTAACTAATTGCAACGCATAATGTTTGCTTGCTGCTTCGTCTTCGAGTAACAAGGCATCTTCTGTCGTCAAATTTGCTGGTTCCAAATATGCTGGATAACAAAAGACCATCGCAATGTCACTTTCATCATAAGCTTTTACTAGATTCAAAAGATCAATACTTTCAAAGGTAAGATTTTTAGGATTCTCTACAATATCTGCGACTGTACCATCAAAACCGATTCCGTCTTTCAATTGAATGATCCCATTCTCATTCAAAATCGCTAACGCACGACCTTCATTTGTTGGATCACTAGGAATGCCCACTTTAGCGTTTTCTGGCAAATCATTGACATCATCATATTCTTTTGAATAAAATCCGCCAGCAAAATAATAGATTGGTTGGACAGCTACTAAATCAGCGTCTTTTTCTTGATTGAATCGTTCCATAAAGGGTTCGTGTTGCGCAAAGTTTGCATCTGCTTCCTTATGTTGGACGGCATCATTATAAGCAACATTATCACTGACTTCCATGATATTGATCGTGTAGCCTGATTTTTCTACTTCTTTTTTAGCAATTTCTAGAATATCTTTTGAGGATTCCAATTGAACCGCTACAGTGATTTCTTTTTTACTTTCTGCGGTTTCATTACTTCCACCACAGGCTGCTAAGCCTAGAACACCAACTAAAGCAAATGCAAATAAATAAAACTTTTTCATAACTTTTCTCCTACTTTCGTTTATCTAATGATTGTGCGACAAAGTTTCCAAACATTTGTAAAATGAAGACCAAAGCGATCATGATCACAATAGCAACATACATGACTCCATACTCATACCGTTGATAGCCGACACGGACAGCAAAATCACCGATCCCGCCACCACCTACGACACCCATGACGGTAGAATAAGAGATCATACTAACTGTTGTCGTGGTATAAGCCAACACTAAGCCACTTCGCGCTTCAACAAATAAGAAGTGCCAGATGTATTGAAATCTGGAAGCACCTAATGAATTCGATAAGGCATAGATCTCTTCCGGTACATCTAACAACACTTGTTCAACTAAGCGAGCGAAAATCGCGACTGCCACAATACTAAGTGGTATGGATGAAGGAACAGGTCCAAAAGCCCTTCCTAAAATCGATCGCGTAACTGGGATCAACGCGATCACTAATAATAGATATGGAAACGAGCGAACGACTGTCACAATGAAGTTGAGCAACCAGTATAACCAAGGGTGTGTCCCTCTGACCTTGGGATTCGTCAAATATAGACCTAATCCTACTGGCAAACCTCCCAACACACAAACGAACATGGAAATCGCCATCATGATGCCCGTTTCTTTCAAACTATTGATTAGAGACGGCCAATATTCAATCAATGCTGTGGGCAAGTTCATCAGTCAAACTCCTTTTTATTTTTTCAAAATAAGTTAGTTCATCTTCCTCGTACTGTTTTGGGTCATTCGTCAATTCACCGATCAGATGCCCATTTTCCATGACTAAGATCCGTTTACATAAGCGTTTGACAGTTTCAAGTTCATGACTAACAAAAAAAATAGTCGGTTGAAACTCGGCATGTGTTTTATGTAATAAACGAACCACACTTTCTGTATTTTCTTCGTCTAAAGAACTCGTTGCTTCATCACAAAGTAACAAATGTGGATCCCTACTTAACGCTCTAGCAATGGAAACCCGTTGTCTTTCCCCTCCAGAAAGTTTGACTGGATAGCTTTCTGCTTTATGACTCATGCCAACAAAATCGAGTAGATCATTGATTTTTTTAGGCTCTTTCTTCCTTTGTAACTTTAAAGGTAATGCAATATTTTCGTAAACACGTAAATTTTCAAGTAGGTTATGATGTTGAAAAATCATACCTATTTTCTGTTGTTGCTGTCGGCGCTCTTTTTTTGATAATGACTGAACATCTACACCATTTAGTTTGATCGTACCTTCAGTAGGCGTTTCCATCAAATTCAATAAACGTAACAAGGTCGATTTCCCAGAACCACTTTTCCCAACAATCCCGATCACTTCCCCTTGTTTCACCGTAAAACTAATCTTATGCAACGACTTGGTCTTTTCATACTGCTTCGACACATTTACTAGCTCGATCACATTTTTCCTCCAGTCTATAAATGCAATTAAAAGATTAACACAAAGAAAAAAACTGTATTAATTTTATTGTTAACCAAAATTTATCTGAATTTTTAATAGAGTACATAAAGTACAAAAACATCTATTTTTATAATCTATTAAAAGAAAGCAAAAAGCAACTTTTTTACTCAACAATAAATATGTACTGTTTTTATTTCTGTACTAGTATGCTCATAAAAGATAGCTTACTTATTCATTTTCGACCAGTCTATCTTGAGATTAAAATATATTTTTTATGGGTGAACTCCATAATTTATCAAATCTAAAAACAAATTGATTTAGTATACTATTTTTTTTAATTTGAGAAAAAATAATAAATAGAGCGAAAGTAAAAAGATGTTATAATCTGGATATTGGATGGCTTATTTAATGATACACTATAGATTGGTTCGTTATCTTATATGGTATCAAAAATTAGATTATTGATACATGAACGAATGACAGCTATCCTGGATACAATTATTATGGATGAAATAATCGGGACTGAAAATTGTTTGGGGAAGTAGTTTTTAGTACTTTTCGTCCATACAGTGTTAATGATGTGCCACTTTTAGCAACACTAAAAACGAGAGCAGAACAAAACTGTTTACTCTCGAAAAAAAGCAGCAGCCCGTCAAATTTGATAGGCTGCTGCTTATTTTGCTAGATTCAACGATCGTCAAGATCCAGTCATAATTCCATTAATTTTAAGTACGGTCAAAAATTCCTCTACATAAGCATCTTTTTCTTCATCTGTAAATTCTTTATCTAAACGATACTTGTTTCGCACAAAGGCTTTTATGTTTTCTTTCGTCGATTCAGCCTTTAACAAATCAAATATATCAATTGCTACGTCATTGTCTAAAACAAAACGTTCACTCTCAACCATGATGTATAAGTCATTCCCCATTTTTTCATAAGTAATGTTCTCATTGAGTTTCATGTCTTTCACTCTTTTCGTTATTCATTTGTACAGCTACGAACCATTTGATGCTTTAGGATTTCCTTGATCAAATTACACTCGGCTTCGTCTACACCTTGGGTATCATTGGTTGCATAATAATGATGTGCACGACATCCTCCACCGCATAAGTAGCGGAATGAACAATCGTTACATTTTGTTAAATGATTGATGCTTTGAGAGCGAATAAAAGCAATATTCTCTTCGCCAAAAACCTTGCTAAGTTGCTTTTCTCTAATATTTCCCAGTTTGTAGTCAGCAGTTTCTAACAGTTTACAGGCAAATATATCACCAACAGGATTGATTGCAAATTCTCCAACGCCAAGTCCACAGGATTCTTTGATGGTGAAAGGTTTTAAAAATGGTGAACGATTTTTGTTCTTTTGTTTTAACTCGATTTCCGTTCTCTCACTCTCAGTTAAAGAAATCTCTGCCATTTTTGCACGTCCTAGTTCACTGAATCCGCCTAATTTATAATTGATGTTATTCTTCTTTAAAAATTCCACCGTTTCGTCAATATTATTAAAATTATTATTGGTAATGATCGTATTGACTGCAATATTTGGATAATTCAAGTCTAATAGATTTTGAATCCCTCTCATTGCTATGCGATAACAGCCTTTTCCTCTATTTTTATCATTTGCGACTTGGTCGATCGAATCTAAGCTGATGGTGATCGAAGCACATCTTTCAGCTAGAAACGCTGCATCTTTTGCATTCCGCACTAAAGTCCCATTCGTGATCAAACCAATAGTTAGACCAATTTTTTTGGCATAATCGATATATTTTAGCGCATCCTTACTTAACCCAACCTCACCGCCAGTAAAGATAATTTTCTTTACACCGCAATCCTTCAATTGATTGAGAACGTCGATCCATTCGACAAAATTTAAACTATCCTCATATTCCTTTTCAGGACTGGCTTCTGCATAGCAGTAAACACACTTCAAATTGCATTGATGGGTCATAACCAAATAAGCTGTCTCTGGTATTCCATGCTCCGTTTTTTCTACTTCAATCGGGTCTTCTAAAAGGATTTGAAACAGATCCATCTTTTTCTGGGTTGCCATTGGTAGATGTTTGTAATCTTGCTTTTTTATTTTGTTTAATTCTTCTTGATCAACTAATATCCATGTACTACGTAGGACATTATGTACAATAAATTGTTCATTGAATCGATAGGCATGAAGATTCTCTTTGATTCGGATAAAATCACCTCATTTTTTAAACCACAAGTTCATTTTCGCAGGGTAAACCGAAGGGAGCGCCCACTTTCTGCACCAAAAATAAGTAGCAAACATTTGAAACCCTTTTCAAAAACAAGCTGAAAATCACAAAAATCGCATGAACAATTTCCGTAATCTTCAGCTTATTTCTTGAGGTAAGACATGTTGTCATCGTCTCATCTCTATTTACGATCCTTGACCAGAAATAATCCCACAGTCGCATGGAACTGCGTATGTACCTGTAATTCTTTTCAATTCAGGTTTTTTGAACATTACTATTCCTCCTTTACGTTTTCAAACCATATCAAAAAATCAGCATGAGCATACGAAACAACATAAATTCTGTTAAGTAACTACCTAATTTTTCTGTCTTTACACACTTACAAATTTATGAAAAAAAGAGAAAAATAACCTTTCCATTTTTTCCTAATAAAAGTATAATATTCTTTATAATGATTTGTCAACCACGTACTTAAGGAGTGTAATAGAAAATGAATTTTTTTTCAAAGAAAGGCTACATATATCTATTTATATCTATGTTATTAGTTTTAGTAACCGTACTAACCACCTTGATTGCTCCCTTTATCCTTAATAGTATCAATAGTTATCAGTCAACCACTATTTTTCCTATTATCTTCCTAATAATTGGTGCCATGTCACTCTCTTATCTTTTTCAGGTTTGTTTGATCATTTACCGAGAAAATTTTGCAAAAAAATTCAATTTGAACTCAATTTCCGATTTGTTAGCCAAAATATATACTTTGAAATTTGAGAAATATATCAATTTAGAATCTGGTAATCTAGTCACTCGAATTTTCAGAATTGTGGATACTTCCTATATGTTTATGACGACCAGCTTCTTTTTAGTACTGAAATCAGCCATCTCAATTCTTATCGTGTTAGGTATATTTTTAACGCTCGATTCAACTATTTTCCTGATTACGCTTCTTTTGATCCCTATTAACATCTTCTCTTATCTTTTTATCAATAAAACACTCAATCAAAGAATCAAAACGATGCAAGACGAAAATGCCAATGCTCAAAAAGATTTGATTTTGCTCTTGGGTAATCCAGAACAATTTAAAATGTTACCTAGCTTTGATACTGTCAAACAACTAACTTCAAAAACACTCAAAAAAATGTACACAAGTTTGGCAGCAACAAATAAATTTGCTCAAATCACTAGTTATACTGTCTCATTCATCAACCAACTTTCTCAAAATATTATTTTTATAACGATCAGCTACTTGGTGTATAACCAACAGCTCCAGTTGAATAATATGATGGTAGTTAGTATATTAATGCCCGTTTTCTTCACTTCCCTTTCTGATTTATCCAAAATCAATGTCGATTATCGAACGGTCGTGGCAAACCAACAATTTGTTCAAGAAAACTTAGAACTTCATCAAGAAGATTTATGCGGCACACCAATTGATCCAATCACTAGCATCAAATTTACCGATCCGCAAATCACGATGGCATTAAATGCGAAAAGAATCCATTTGTCATTGACTGAAACACTGAATTTAGGAGATATTTGTTATATCGAAGGCCCTTCAGGTTCTGGAAAATCGACGCTGATAAAAGCCATCTTGAGCTTTTATGCAAGTAATGGTATCTATATCAACGACCTCCCTCTTGATCAGTTGAATGGAAAGCAAGTCAGAGAACAAATCACTTATCTTTCTCAAACAACTTTGCTCTTTTCAAATACACTTGAATACAATATCACTCTTGGTCAACCGATTTCAGAAGAAAAAAAAGAAGCGCTGAGAAATTCAACACTTCTTGCTCCGATTTTTAAAAACAAAGACTGGGATTCTTTAATCATTGATAATGGCGCAAACCTGTCGGGGGGCGAAAAACAACGCGTGTTCATTGCCCGTATGATACTCCAAGACAGTAGGATATGGATTCTAGATGAAAGTACGAGTAGTATCGACAAAGACTCTGCGGATGCCATCTTTGACACACTCATGAACGTAAGACAAAATAAAATCATTTTATTCACCTCTCATGACAAGGAAAATAAAAATTTTGCCAATAAGTTCATTCAAATCTCTTCTCGTGTAGAAACGATTGTATAGATCTATCCTCCGTCCTCTTCAAAAAACAAGTAAGAATCCACAAAAATCCGATGAACGACTTTTGTGGATTCCTGCTTTTATCTACGCTAGATATTTTCCTTTTGGACTAATAGTAAAATTGTTATTCTTTCTTTTCTAACACTACTGCTAGTGTCGGCGAGTTCTCATCATAAGGACTTCCTTTTACATCCCCGTAAAACTCACTAACAACAAAACCAGCCGCTTCCATTTCTTTTTGCAGAGTTGCTTTTGTAAAATACGTCATCCATAAATAATAAGTTTTGGTTTCGTTCGCAGTAAGGATCGTCATTTGTTCTAAAGTTACACGTTCGTTGTATTTTGTATTATATTGCAAGGCCACATGGGGTTCATCTGTCCAAAATCCTCCATCTGGACAAGTATCCCAAACTCGCTTTTCTTCAAATGATTGATGACTTGCCATCGAAAAAACATCCAATAGAACTTTTCCTGTTGGTTTTAGATGCTGATAAATTTTTTCCAATAATCGTTTTCTATCACTCGCTGATAACGCCCCAAAGTCACAATAGATCATTGTGATGCTATCGTATTGTTTATCTAAATCCATTGTCAGATAATCTGCATAATGGTACGTAATCGGTAACTGTTGGTCTTCCGCGGATTTTTTGGCATACGCTATCGAACGCTTAGAAAAATCAAGCCCCGTTACTTCATACCCTAATCGACTAAATTTTTCTGCATAGATTCCCGGACCACAGCCAATATCTAATAACGTTGGATAGGTTTTCGGCGGAATTACTGTATTGATCCAACGAACAGATTCATCAATAAACCTAGCTTTTCGACTTGCGCCTTCAAATTCAGGGTCAAGATGTGCTTGTAACATTTGTTTTGAGATGTGACGATCATCCCAAAATGCGCCTTTCGTTTGTTGATAAAGTGTTGGTTTGTTAAAAAGTGTTTCAATCATTGTTTTCCATCTCCTCATTTTTTTTATAAATTTGAACAAAAGAAAAAAGCCGTAGATTTTACTCTACGGCTTCCCTGTATAAGGCGAAGATGCGAGTAAAATAAAATCAAATACATAGGTACGCTAAATAAAGCTGTGTCTCAGCTAAATTTTTTACCTATTGAATTGATTTTATTTACTCGCTTCCAGTCATACCCATGTTACTGATTATATAACATCTGATATGCCGGATTCATCACCTTTTTCTGTTAAATTTATAGTTTCATTCTATAGGACATACCAGTAATTGTCAATTTTTCTCTGGTAAATATAAAACGATCGTAAAAGAAGCATATCTATAAAATAATGGTACACCAAAGTAATTTTTTCTAAACGGGAGAAATATTCGTGGATGGCGCAGTCAACTATTTTAGTCGTTTTGAAAGGGGAGCCTTCATGTAATTGCTTTTATTTATACTCCCTGATTTTAGGCGGGATATACTGATCTACAAAAGGTTGAATTTCTGTCAGCGCATCCGCAAACAAAATTTTATCGAAGTCTTCTCTTGTTAAAAATCCTTGATCGACCATCGATTGATACTGTTGCTTCAATGGATCGAAAAAACCTTGGTGATTCATTAACACACATGGATTGACATGCTGGCCGATCCTTCCCCAAGAAATCACTTCAGTAATTTCTTCGATGGTTCCAGGACCGCCGGGCAGTGCAATATACACATCTGATAATTCAATCATTTTTTGTTTCCGTTCGTGCATCGACGACACGATCATCAAAGAGGTGACATCTTTTTTTGCTAGTTCTCGTTTTGCCAAAAAGTCAGGCATGATACCTGTCACTTTCCCTCCAGATCCTAGTACTGAATCAGCAATAATCCCCATCAAACCAGCATTTCCACCACCATAAACCAATTGATACTCATTCTTCCCGATCCACTCACCTAAGCTTCTCGTTACTCGTTCAAATTCTGGAGAATTCCCTTTACTTGCTCCGCAATAGACTGCAATGTTCATTTCCGAAACCCCTTCCAATTTTTTTTCAGCTTATGTTATTATATAATTGAAAGGTGGTTAACCTCAACATGAACATAAAAGAATACAATGACTGGGTGGTTGATTTTTATAAAAAAAGAAAGTGGTACGACTACGATCCATTTATCCGTATCGGCTTTTTAACTGAAGAAGTTGGCGAAGTTTCAAGAGCGGTTCGAAGTCTCGAAATCGGTCGGGATCGTCCGGATGAATCTATACAAACAATTGATTTTTACAAGGAAAATCTGATGGAGGAATTGGGTGATGTCTTAGATAATGTTCTGATTCTTGCTGATAAATATGACCTATCCTTCGAAGAAATCATTCATCACCACAAACAAAAACTAGAGAAGCGGTTCAATTTGTAGTCTTCTCACGATGCCATTTCCAATTTTTTTAGAAAAACCCTTTCCATCGTGCTATACTCTAAAGAAAAAGAATCTTGAGGTAAACACATGGCTATCTTTGAAAGTCTTAACTTAAATAAATTGTCTGCCGTTGAACAAGAGATTTATCGCTTTATCGTTAATAACCTTGAGAAAATACCTTATATGCGGGTACGAGATATTGCGACGGATGCGCATGTTTCGTCAACCTCTGTCTTTCGTTTTATCCAAAAAGTCGGCTTTGATTCATTTCCGGAATTTCGTTTTTATATTAAAAATCATTTGGAAAAAGCCCATTATGAAACAGATGACAAGCAATTAATGTTAGAAGAACGAATCAATCAGTTGAACATGACGATTTTTCATCCCGATATTGAATATCAAATCAAAAAAATGGCAAAAACATTGCGTCAAGCTGATTTTATTCTATTTATGGGCATGGGGGCTTCGGGAGCATTAGCGCAATATGTGGCACGAAAATTAGCGAATATCGGTTACTTTTGTATTAGCTTAGATGAACTGACTTACCCCATTCGTAGTTTTTTGCGTCCAGATCAAAAAAATGCGTTAGTCTTTTTGAGTGTTTCAGGTGAAACAAAAGAACTGATCGAAGTAATTTCAGGTTTAGCTCATGCGGATAGCGTGCATAAGTATTGTATTACCGCTCATAAAGAAAGTTCATTGGCCCAATTGTGTGATTACTCAATTGACTATGCCATTAAAGAAGAACGGAAAGACATCTTTCTTGATTTGACTAGTCAGCTACCTTCCATGGCGATCCTTGAAACACTGATCGGTTATTTAGAGGATGAATGATTCACCACTCAATTTGGAACACTATGTTCCTACCACGAAATAATTTTCATTGTTCCAAATTTTTATCCTAAATAAGAATGCGCTTACTTTTCTTTCACACCTTTCGCTATAATGAATCCATCATATAGCGAAAGGTGTTATTCTTATGCAAAAATTCAATGATTTATTAGATCGAAGTCTTGTTCCTATTGCAACACGGTTAAACAACCAACGACATATTGCAGCCGTTCGAGATGCATTCATGCTTATTTTTCCATTGACGATTTCTTCTTCATTAGTCATCCTAGTCAATAATATTTTATTTTCAAAAGACAGTTTTATCGTGCAATTATTTCAACTTTCACGTATCTTTCCAAATTTAGAAAGTGCGCAACAAGTCCTTGCTTCTGTAGCAAATGGCACAATCAATATCATGAGTTTATTTATTGCTTTTTTAGTCGCTCAGCTTTTGGGAAAACATTTCGAAGCTGATGCAACCTTAGTTGGGCTAACTAGTGTCGCTTGCTTTATGATCTTTTACCCTACTTCTTTTGCAGTCGATGAAATGAATGTCATCTCGACGCAATATTTGGGTGCTCAAGGTTTATTCGTTGCGATGATTGTCGCTTGCTTGGTTGGCGAATTCTTACCGAAATTATTCAAAGTCAAGAAATTACAAATCAAGATGCCTGAACTCGTTCCACCAGCTGTTTCTCGCTCTTTTTCTGGAATGATCCCAATCATTATCGTTGTTTCTATGTCAGCTTTGATCAACTTCTTCGTCTTGATGATCGCGCCTGAAGGAATCAACGAGTTGATTTATGCCGGTATCCAAGCACCTTTACGTGACTTAGGTGGGAATGTGTTTGGTGTCCTACTCTTAGCTTTTATTCAGACACTGCTATTTTCTATTGGTATTCATGGTCCAAACACATTGAATGCTGTTCGTTCAGCGATTTTTACCGAGCAAGACTTAGCCAATCTCCAATTCATCAATGATGGTGGTTCGCTGTGGGATGTCCCTTACAAGGAAACTTGGGGCATCTTGAATGATATGTTTGCAAACATGGGTGGAACGGGTATGACCTTAGGTTTGATCATTGCGATTTTTATTGCTTCACGACGACCTGAATATCGCGAAATCGCCAAACTATCTTTTGTACCAGGTATTTTCCAAATCAATGAGCCGATGATTTTTGGACTACCGATCGTCTTAAATCCAATTATGATCATTCCTTTTGTTTTAACACCGATGGTCAATATTCTGGTCGGTTACTTCGTCACAGTCGTCTGGCCAATCATGCCATCACCAGCGATTGGTTTACCTTGGACCACACCAGGGATCATCAATTTGTTTTTAGGAACTGGTGGGAATATCATGGGAATTGTAATAGGCGTACTTTGTTTAGCGATTTCCGTTTTGATTTACCTACCTTTTGTCATGGCTTCCAACCGCGCACAACGCACAGAGATATAACTTGAGAATCACTGAAACTTAGGAGGAATTTGTATGAATAGAGAGTTACCCAAAGATTTTTTATGGGGAGGCGCAATTGCTGCTCATCAAGCAGAAGGTGCTTGGAATATTGATGGACGAGGTCCGAGTATCGCTGATGTTATGACTGCTGGCGGAAATGGGATTCCGCGGAAGATCACTAAAGGAGTCGTCGAAGGTGAATATTACCCAAACCACGAGGCCATTGATTTTTACCATCGTTACAAAGAAGACATCCAATTATTTAAAGAACTAGGCTTAAAATGTCTACGCACTTCCATTTCATGGAGTCGGATCTTTCCTACTGGTCAAGAAGAAACACCGAATGAACAAGGATTAAAATTTTACGATGATCTTTTTGATGAATGCTTAAAAAACGGGATCGAACCGGTAGTTACGTTGTCTCATTTTGAGATTCCTTATGCCATTTATGAAGATTTTGGTGGCTTTGCCAATAAAGCGGTCATTCCTTTATTTGTTAAATTTGCTCAGTGCGTATTTGACCGTTACAAAGACAAAGTAACTTACTGGATGACCTTCAATGAAATCAATAATCAGGCGGACGGACAAGAGCCCGTTCATGTTTGGACCAATTCAGCCATGATCATTGAAGATGACCAAGAGAAAGAGGCCTTAGTATTCCAAGCAGGGGTCAACGAACTGATTGCCAGTGCTTGGGCTGTCAATGAAGGGAAACAGATCAATCCCAATTTTCAGATTGGTTGTATGATGGCTTACGTTCCAATCTATCCCTACTCCTGTGCGCCAGAAGATATGATTGCTTCAGTCAAAGCAAATGAACGTCGTTTCTTCTACAGTGATGTCCATGTACGCGGAGAAATCCCTACCTACACAGAAAAGTATTGGGAACAAAAAGGGCTCACAATCGATATTAGCGAGAAAGAACGACAAATTTTACGTCAAGGAACTGTTGACTATATCGGTTTTAGCTATTATATGTCGGGAACGATCACAACTCTTCCCGATGTTGAGGGCAGACAAACAGAAGATATTCCTTCAGCAAAACTAGTTAAAAATCCTTATATTACTGCTTCTGACTGGGGCTGGCCGATTGATCCTGTTGGATTACGTTATGTATTGAATACGGTGTACCAGCGTTATGATCTCCCCCTGTTTATCGTTGAAAATGGTTTTGGTGCCTACGATCAGTTAACTGATTCAAATGAGATCCATGATGACTACCGGATCAATTATTTAAGAGAACACATCGAACAAATGAAAAAAGCAGTAGTTGAAGATGGTGTACCATTAATTGGTTACACACCTTGGGGAATCATCGATATCGTCAGCTTTGGCAGTGGTGAAATGGAAAAACGCTATGGCATGATCTATGTCGATAAGGATAATACCGGTAAAGGAACCTTACAACGTTTGAAAAAAGATTCCTTTGCTTGGTACCAACAAGTGATTGAAACCAATGGGGAACAGCTTTAGTAACGAACAAAGAAAGGCGATCCGACTTCATTGTCGTGACCGCCTTTCTTTGTTATGTTTCATATTTTTCTTTCACAACTGCTAAGTAATGTTGCAGACCGATATTCATTACCCAGGCTACACCTAGACCAATGAAACTACCGATGACGATACCAATAAAACGATACTCGATCAATGAGATCAAGTACGTGTTCCTGACCAATGTCGAAAGCATCAATGCCATGGGGTTCAAGAAAATATTCGCCACTGCATAATTTCGGGCAACTAAAAACTGAGAAATACCATAAAGAAACGTAATTAAAAAAATCGTTTCAAGTTGGGAAAAAGGAATCAGTGATAAGACAGCCGATAAACACAACCCTAACATCGAACCAATCAAATATTGCACTTGCCGATGTTTCATCGCATCTAAATTCTCAGCCAATAAAATCGAGGCACAAGACAGTGTCAGCCAATAAGGATTTTTCATGTTCAAGCCATGGCTCACATAAACGGAAAGGAATAATGCAGCGCTGTAAAAAATCGAATCAATGATCACTAAAGGTTCTTGGTGAAAACGCTCCTTCAAAGATACCTTTATTACTTCCTGTTCCGGGCGCGAATCCATTTTTTTCGTTAGAAATGCAGCAATCAAAGCAAACACAACACCCATAAAGAAAAAAGAAGCTACTGTCGGCAAATGAGAAAATGGAACGGACATACTCGTTCCCATAGCCGCTAACATCGCAAAGAATAAGCCCCCTGGTTTAGAAATATGGAACAAACGCAAAATAAACCGACTGAAAAAAGCAACTGCTCCAACAGCAAATGGTTCAAGCCAGATGACATACGTCGACAATAGCCCCAATGTAAAAGCCAGTAATAGACCGCAACCAATCAAAAATAGGCGCTTTAGTAATTGCTTCATCGGAATGTTCTGGTAGTAAAAGAAGGTAAAGATACCTAGAGAAGAGAAACTTGAAATCAAAAAATTATGATTGATGTAACCGATCCATAAAACGAGAAAGATCAGCACCATCAGATTCATGATACGAAATGGATTTTCTTGAATTTTGTTAAATGTAAAATAAGATTTAACCATAAAAAACCTCCTTATTTTGAAATGTATATAAAAATCGTTTTCGCCTTAAGGATGTCTTGTCTATTATAAGAAGTATCAAAGAAATCAACTATTAGAAGTAAAAGGAGAGTTTTCCAGAGAAAAATTTAAACGAATTTACTTTATCTAGTATAACACCAATTTTCATCGCTTAAACAGACAGAAATTCCCATCAATCATTAAATAACTAATTAAATATTATAATTAATTAATAATAACCACCATTATTTGTAATAATATAGATAGTTTTAGCTATCTAAAATTAAAAGCTTTTCATCTAGTCAAAGAATTTGTGAAATCTGCTTTATTTTTTTGTATTTTAAATTTATACTATGAAAGAAATCATTTTTAATAACAAAAAAAAATTAAAATTTATTGTTACATAAAGTTTTTTTGATTTTAACATCAGACATATACGTTGGAGAACACAGAAAGGACAAAAAGTAAGGAAAATGAAGAAAATTATTTTAATTATCAGTAGCTTGTTTGCATGTGTCGGTTTATTTTCTTTTATTCATTTTTTGAATTCTCCTGTTCGAGATGTTACCTCCAAAGCTGAAATGATCCAAACAGACGAAATTAAAATGGAATATGTTCCTACAAAAAATCAGTTATTGAAAAGCATTGGTGACTCGGTCGATTTTTTAGGCATCTACGAAGTAACAGAAATCAATTTTAATGATACACCTCATATCGTACTAACAAAAGAAGATGAAAATGAACTATCGTTTGAAATCAGAGTAACTGATCCAAAAGAGCAATCGTTCTCGATTCCAGCAATAAAATTCTCTCCACAAAACATTCATGTTTCTGATACATTTGGCATTGCGAAAAAAAATGATCGCTACTTTGCCTATAAAAACAATGTATCCATTGAAGGAGAACCTTACAACACACGCTGACATACCCTGCGGGGGTAAATATAGATTTATATTTATACTACAAAAAAGCAAACTGAAACGAAGAAATTCCTCTTCCTTTCAGTTTGCTTTTTTTTGAGTTCCAACGAATATCTGTCCATCCTTTAGTATCGTTTTATCTATGTTATTTAAAATAACAACAAAAAATAAATGCGCTTGTTATCTAAATTATTGATCTAATAATGAGTTATCCACAGTGGATAACTCATTAGCTCTTTCTATTTGTCCACAAAATCCGTCCTCTTTGACCTTATGACCAATCGAGCTCAAGTTTGTTTACTTCTTTGTATCGTCTATCCTTTAAGCGTGACGATGACAGTAAGTAAAACTGATAACAGGAGAACGAGCAAATTACACCTCGATTGCTCTACATAAATAAGTACGGTAATAAAACTTGTAATGATTGCTGGATAAAATTTTTTTCGTTTTCTCATATGCATCCCTCTTTAACTATCATTGTGCCTAAAAAATTCGATTGTTTTTTTATTTTTTACTTATGTTTCTGTTAAATTTTTTTATAATCGTTAAACGAGTCAAGAGCATACAAAAAAACACAGAACAGGAAAGGAGTATTCCCTAACTATTCTGTGTCTTTTGATTGACTATGTTATTCAAGTATCTAGCGATAGTACGCTTCAATTTTACGACTTGGGATCAACCAAGTAACCAAAATCAAGACATTGACTATTAACACGGCGATGGGCGCAATCAAATATCCCAAAATCAATCCCACGACATTCAAACCAATAGATACGTAGGATTTACGATAATTGCCAAACAACTCTTTGATAGATGCATTCTCGTCTTCTTCTGAGGCAACTAATGTCCTTGCTAACAAATAATACGTGAGATTCGCTCCTAATATCACTATACCATAGGTCATTTCAGGGACAAGACTGTTACTGTATTCGCTGATCCATGAAGTAACGAAAGGAAACAGCGACAGGAAAAAAATAAAAAAGCTATTCACCCAGAGCACTCGCCCATTCACTTTGTGGACGGCTTGAAACAAATGATGGTGGTTATTCCAATAAATGCCTAGGGTAAAGAAACTAATGATATAAATAAGAAAACGTGGCGCAAGTGCAACTAGCGCTTCCAAGGTATCTGAGTGTGGTTCATGTAGCTCCAACACTAAAATCGTCATAATAATAGCGATCACAGCGTCTGTAAAGGCTTCTAGTCGATTTTTCGGCATGACTTTCCTCTCCTTTCGCTTCATTTTATTCGTAATAAGGACAAAAAAGCAATCTTTTCACACCAAAGTAGCAAGTAGAAATCGGGCTCTGGGTGGAGGTTAAGTCAATCAATCCTTGCTATACTTACTATATAGAAAACAGCAAGCGTAACTTCTATTGAGAAGTTTATCAAACGAGAAAAGAGGCGATCATCATGCAAAAAAGAAATACGTTTCAAACAATCATCCTATTAGTGGTAGGTTTCGTCGTAGCTAGCTTTGTCCTCAATCTATTCGTTGGCGTGATCAGTGGTTTATTATGGTTAGGTATTAAATTGTTGATTCCAGCAGCCATTGCAATTTGGTTAGTCCGTTGGATCACTCGCACCACGCAACAAAGAAAATACTACTAATACTATTTTCCTAAATGAAAAACAAAAAGAGGCAGAAAATTTCTGCCTCTTTTTTTACTTCTTTCAAATGATATATCATTTAACCTAATGCTACATCTAAGATCATCATGATAATAAAACCAGTCATAACACCAAAAACTGCATAGTGTCGTTTACTTGAAAGTGTTTGTTGCGCTTCAGGAATCAGTTCCTCCACGACGACGTAAATCATTGCACCCGCAGCAAAAGCTAAGGCATAAGGTAGTAAGACTGCAACTTTTGTCACTAAGATTGCCCCGATGACTCCAGCAATCGGTTCAACCACTCCTGAAGCTTGCCCATAGACAAAAGCTTTTGTTCGACTTAATCCTTCTTGTCGGAGAGGAATCGAAACAGCCGCACCTTCTGGAAAGTTTTGAATACCAATACCTAGCGCAACAGAGATCGCTGCTAGCACCGCAGTCGTTGGATTATCTGCAGTTGCCGCTGCACCAAATGCCACACCTACTGCTAATCCTTCTGGAATATTATGCAAGGTAATGGAAAAGACAAGCAAAATCGTGCGTTTTAAATGTGTTGGTAAGCCTTCTTTTTCGTGTGCTGGACCAAAATGCATGTGTGGTAAGGTTTTGTCGGCAATGTATAAAAATAATCCCCCTAGCCCAAAACCAATACTCACCACAAGCCAAGCAATATCACCATTTTCTTCTGCTTTTGTGATTGCCGGATCTAATAAAGACCAAAAACTGGCGGCGATCATCACACCCGAAGCGAAACCTAACATCAAATTGAGTACATCTTTTTTGATTTCTTTAAAGAAAAATACTAAGCCAGCCCCAAGCGCAGTCATAAAATAAGTAAATGCCGTACCCGTCAACGCTTGCTGCCAAGGTTCTAGCTTCAGTAACCAATCAACCATACAATTCCCCTTTCACCTTTTTATTCTTACTCTAGCATATTGCCAAAAATGTGACTACTATTCTACTATTAATCTGATGATCCTTTATTCTAAGCGATTATCCCCTCACGCTTTTCCAATCATTCCCAAACCACTTATGGTAAAGATCATCAACGACTTGAACATTTATAATCGTCATGTTTGGATCGACCACCGTATCTTGCTTCTTACCTGAGGAAAGTAAATCGGCGACATGACGGATCTCAAAGACAAATTCACTATCCATTGGAAAATCTTTTGTTAACACTTCTCCGTTGTTCATCTGGATCGTATAATGGTCTGTTTTCCAATAGTTAGGGATGATGATCGTGCCCTTTTCTCCAATGATGGTATACGTACTAGTAAAATCCATTTTTGTCGTAAGGAATAAACTGATGAAAAGGTCTTTCTTCTTCAGGTTGACCATACACTCTTCGTCCGTCAGACCTTCTCCATGTTCTACACATAAGCCGTTATATTCATCAAATCCTGTACCAAATAAATATTGACTGACACTTAATGGGTAAGAGGCGTTGGAAATCAATACGCCACCTCCTTGTTCCATCTTCCAGAACCAAGGAATCTTCTCTGAACCTGGTCTTGCATCACGTATCTCCACTAATTGAACGTTTCCGATTTTTCCGGTCTCAATGGTTTTTTTCACATCTTCGATCGCAGGTAGAAATAGGGCTTTTTGTGCTTCCATGAGAAAAACCTTGTGTTCCTTAGCCAAGGCATAGAGTTCTTGTGCTTGCTCCGAATGTAGCGTAAAAGGCTTCTCCAAAAGCACATGTTTCTTTGCTTGGATCGCGGCTTTCGCAGCTGAAAAATGCAAGTGATTGATCAATGGAATATAAATCAGTTCTATCTTGTTATCAGAAAGTAACGCTTCGTAACTGCCATACGCTTTTGGAATACCTAACTCTGTGGCTAACTGTTGCGCCTTTTCTAAGCGACGTGTCGCAATCGCTACAGCTTGTGCCACGCCACTTTCTTTGATCCCCTCCACAAAACGAGGTACGATCGAGGCACCGCTCATAATCCCGATTTTCAGCATACTCTTCCTCCTAACATTTTGAATCCACTATAACATAGTTTCACACATTACTGGCAATTCACTCTACTTGGTTGAAAGTCGCTTTAGTTGGGCTTTTGATAAGGAAGATTTATACTTTAGACAATAAATATAATTTGTTTTTTTAAGGAGTGGATCAAAATGTCAACGATAAATGCCGGTATTGCCATAGTAAAAGTGCTTGAAAGCTGGGGAGTTGATCATATTTATGGGATTCCGGGTGGTTCGTTCAATTCCATTATGGATGCGTTGTACCATGAAAAAGACCAAATCGATTATATCCAAGTACGTCATGAAGAAGTGGGCGCGTTAGCTGCCGCAGCGGATGCCAAATTAACAGGAAAAGTCGGAGCTGTCTTTGGCTCAGCTGGTCCTGGAGCCACCCATTTGATCAACGGACTTTATGATGCCCAAATGGATCACGTCCCAGTTGTCGCCCTTTTAGGACAAGTGGCTTCGACTTCTATGAATTATACTGCCTTTCAAGAATTAAATGAAAATCCAATTTTCGCTGATGTTAGTGTTTATAATCGGACAGTCATGACACCAGAAAGTTTACCTTATGTCGTTGACGAAGCGATCAAGGCAGCTTATGCACATCAAGGAGTCGCTGTTGTGACGATCCCAGTTGATTTTGGTTTTGAAGAAATCGAGTGGCAGGATGTTTCTAATGCTTCTACGTACAAAACAGGGGTGATCCTCCCTGAGATGGAAGACGTGAAAGCAGCCCTTCCTTATCTCGAACAAGCTCAAAAGCCTGTCTTGTTCATCGGTCAAGGTGTTCGTCATGGCTATGATCAGATCAAGAAATTTACCGAATATTTCAAAATGCCAGTGGTTGCCTCTGTTTTAGCAAAAGGGATCGTGCCAGATGAAGACAAAAATTTTCTTGGATTTGCAGGTCGGGTAGCGACAAAACCTGCGAATGAAGCGTTGGCAGAAGCCGATTTGATTTTATTTGTAGGAAGTGACTTTCCTTTTGGGCGGACGTTCTTCAATCCAGAAGCAGCCTTTATCCAAGTCGATATTGATGCCGCCAAATTCGGCCGCCGCCACCACACCGATTTAGCTATCTTAGGTGATGGTAAAACAACGTTAGAAAACCTAGTTGAATGGGGAAAAGAACGCTCAGAAGATGCTTGGTATCTAGCCAATCAAGAAAATCTTCGCAATTGGCGACGTTGGTTAACGTCGTTTGAAGAACCCACAGAGCAATCGATTCGACCAGAAGCAATCTATAAAGAAATCAACCGGATTGCTGAGCGTGATGCTATTTTTGTGACAGATGTTGGAAATACGACCATTCATTCGATCCGTTTGCTGAACATGACTGGTGAGCAGTTACACACTACTTCTGGTTGGTTTGCAACGATGGGCAACGGTGTACCGGGAGGCATTGCTGCTAAATTAAGCTTTCCGGAGAGACAAGTCTTTACTTTGAGCGGAGACGGCGGTTTTGCCATGGTGATGCAAGATATCTTGACCCAAGTCAGCTATCAGTTGCCAATCATCAATGTCGTTTTCTCAAATGATTCATTCGGATTTATCGAAGCAGAACAAGAAGATACTGAACAACAAAAATTTGGTGTTTCCCTTGAACAAGCTGATTTTGGGAAAGCCTGCGAAGCCTTAGGTGCCGATGGCTTCACAATCACGCACTACGAGCAATTACGCCCTGCCTTCAATGCTGCAGCGGCATCTGATCGCCCAGTCGTGATCGACGTCAAGATCCCCAACAAACGGCCCTTACCTGTCGAAGACTTACACTTAGACCCAAGAAAGTATAGCGAAGAAGAAATTGAGCGCTTCAAAGAAAAATACGAAGTACATGATATGCCGGTGCTTCATGAAATATATACGCATCATCTTTCTAAACAGTTGTAAAAATCCAGTAAACCACAACCTAGTGAGAAAAGATCCACCTCAAATTAATAGGATTTGAGGTGGATCTTTTTCAAATTTCATACACTTATTTTATTACTAATCATTTAAACGCATAAACAATCTGATTGATCCCAACGACCATAAAGTAAAAACCAACTAAAAAACTTAGCGTCAACGCAGAGGATAAAGGATTGAATAATAAAATAATACCTAGTAAGATACCCAATACATTGATGACCACCGTAAACCAATAATGTCCTTCACTTATTCCTCTGAATAAATCAGCAGTAAATAAAGCCAAAACAGAATCAATAATAAACCAAACAGCGAAGACAAATGGTAGTGCAACTACCCCAGCACCAATATTGAAAATGAAAAAGATCCCAATCAATAAATCAATGACCCCAATCACTATCGGCATCTTCCCTTTATATCCTGTCAGTTCTTTTACTCGACTACGTAGAAATAACTCAAATAATCCTTTTAGGATCGCAAAAATAGCAAATAAAATAACGATAGCAACTAAGTTACCTACTGGATCGCGAAAAGAAATCAAGGAAACTAAAACAAATAATATCCCTAAAACGAGTGAACCCCAATCAATTTTTCTACTTTCTTTCATTTTAATCCCTACTTTCTTTTAATCTATTTCTATCTTACGCCCCCATTTAAATAACTTCAAAAATTTAGCATTTATGAAAATGCTTTAGTTGTAAAAAAACGGTTTATCTCTTTTCTTCCTCTGATTGTTTCACGTGAAACGTAAAGAATTACTGATTTCCTTGAAACTTTCAACATTCCCCTATATAATTCTAGAAGACTTGGCAAATATTATAAACATAAAGTGAGGAAAAAAATTGATTACTGTAAATGATGTAAGTTTGCACTTTTCAGATCGCAAACTATTTGATGATGTTAATATAAAATTCACTCCCGGCAATTGTTATGGCTTAATTGGAGCAAATGGCGCAGGTAAATCAACATTCCTTAAAGTATTATCAGGTGACTTGCAACCTTCAACAGGCTCTGTCACATTAGGTCCAGATGAACGTATGGCTGTTTTGAAACAAAACCACTATGACTATGAAGAATATACTGTGATGGAAACAGTAATCATGGGCCATAAACGTTTATATGAAGTAATGAAAGAAAAAGATGCCATCTATATGAAAGAAGATTTCACAGATGAAGATGGGATTCGTGCGGCAGAATTAGAAGGCGAATTTGCAGAATTAAACGGATGGGAAGCAGAGCCAGAAGCAGCGGTTTTACTTCAAGGATTGAACATTCCTGAAGAATTACATCATCAATTGATGAGCGAACTAACTGGTGGCCAAAAAGTGAAAGTGTTGCTTGCGCAAACGCTATTCGGTAAACCAGATGTTTTACTTCTAGATGAGCCGACAAACGGACTAGATATCCAATCGATCAACTGGTTAGAAGAATTTTTGATCGAATTTGAGAATACAGTGATCGTTGTTTCCCATGACCGTCACTTCTTGAATAAAGTATGTACCCACATGGCAGATTTAGACTTTGGAAAAATCAAACTTTATGTAGGAAACTACGATTTCTGGTTAGAATCAAGCCAATTAGCAACTAAGTTACAAGCAAATGCCAATGCGAAAAAAGAAGAACAAATCAAAGAATTACAAGACTTTATCGCACGTTTCAGTGCAAATGCGTCAAAATCAAAACAAGCAACATCCCGTAAAAAAATGTTAGAAAAAATCACATTGGATGATATCCAACCTTCTTCACGTCGCTATCCCTTCGTTGGATTCAAACCAGAGCGTGAAATTGGAAATGATTTACTACAAGTAGAAAACGTTAGTGTCACAATAGATGGTAAAAAGATTTTAGATGATATATCATTTACATTAAACAAAGAAGACAAGGTAGCATTCGTTGCTGAAAACGATATAACAACTACAACTCTGTTTAAAGTTATCATGGGCGATCTAACACCAGATACCGGTACTGTCCGTTGGGGTGTAACAACTAGCCATGCTTATCTACCAAAGGATACAACGAAGGAATTCGATACGGACGTAACGATTCTTGATTGGTTACGTCAATATGCAAGTAAAGAAGAAGACGACAATACGTTCTTACGTAGCTTCTTAGGTCGTATGTTGTTTTCTGGTGAGGAAGTATTAAAACCTGTGAATGTTCTTTCTGGGGGCGAAAAAGTTCGTTGTATGCTTTCTAAATTGATGCTTTCAAAAGCAAACGTCCTTGTCTTGGACGATCCAACGAATCATTTAGATTTAGAATCAATTACTGCATTGAATGATGGTTTGATGGCATTTTCAGGTTCGATCCTATTTGCTTCTCATGACCACCAATTCATCCAAACGTTAGCAAATCGTATCATTGCTGTTTCTGATAAAGGCGTGATCGATCGTGCAGATACGACGTATGATGAATTCTTAGAGAACAAAGACATCCAAAAACAATTAGAACAATTGTGGAACTAAATATTCCAAAAATAACTATAAAAACAGCTGTACAACGTGAGTACTCTTACGTTGTACAGCTGTTTTTCTTTTTTATCGACTCACACCCATTGAAAAGATGGCGATACACCCGTAGCCTGTATGACTGGCGATCGTTGGTCCTAAGGGATAGAGTTTGATTTCTTTTGTTTTGATATTTTCTTCTAATAATTTTTTGGCTTTCTCAGCACTTTCTAGGTCTCCTGCATAAGCGATATACACCGTTTGTTCCAATGGAGCTACGATCGTTTTGACCGTTTCCTCCACGATTTTCTGAATGGATTTGTTTCTGCCACGCACTTTATCGACATTCTTCAAATGACCACTTGGTTCAACGGTAATGATCGGTTTCACGCTTAACAGACTACCAATAGCAGCACTTGCTTTAGAGATGCGTCCTCCTCGTTCTAAATGCTTTAAATCGTCAACGGTTACCCAAGAATGAACTTTGAGATAATTATTTTGTAGCCAAGCCAATGTTTCTTCCAAAGAATAACCCGATTCTTTCAAACGAACCGCTTCTAATACAAGTAGTCCTTCCCCGATACTTGCGGCTTTCGTATCAAACACATGAACTTGCGGGTCCTCATAGGTTTCTTTCAATAATTCGACTGCTTGTAAGGCACTGCTGTAAGAACCACTCATGCCACTCGAAAAAGCAACGTACAAGACTGGGATACCTTTCTCCACATAGCTACGGAAGAACTCCAAATAGCGACCCACATTGATTTGTGAGGTCGTAGGCATTGCTCCTTCACGTAACTGTTGGATGTACCCTTCATAATCAAATGTTTTTCCCAGATCATCGATTCGTATTTCCTCACCAATCTGGATCTCCATGGATAAAAAATCAACATTTGCATTTGCCAACACTTGATAGGGCAGATCGCAACATGAATCTGTGACTATTTGATACATTCGTTCCAACTCCTTTTTTTCTCCACTTTTCATCGCAGTCTATTATAGCAAACTCCTTTAATTTTAAATAACTTCAGCTCTTATATTCGTTGTACTTGGTACAAGCCAATCAAGCGAACGCTTAAATGAACACGATCAGTCTAAAACAAAAGTCACATTCATTTTTGTGTGTCGCCCTAAAACCGATAAATAATGGCAACAGGAGTAATCTCTTGGAAAATAAAGCGACAACCACAAAAATTAGAAAAACAATTTTCGTGGTTGTCGCCTTATTTCTCGAGGCTAAACACTTCTGTCCCGATTTCATTTATTTCTCGTGATTTCAGTGGTCCACTCATTCTTAAAAGAATGTTCCTGTTAGCGAATCATCACTGAAAGGCTTAGATTTGCGCCCACACGCTTTCTAGGATATTTGTTTGGTTTCGGTCAGGTCCTACTGAAAATGTTGAAATACGCACGCCTACAAGCTCTGAGATACGTCTTACATAGTTACGTGCATTTTCTGGTAATTCAGCTAGTGTGCGACAAGCAGTAATGTCTTCTGACCAACCTGGCAATTCTTCGTAGATTGGTTTGCAACGGTTCAATTCTTTCAAACTCGCTGGATAATGATAGATTCGTTCGCCGTCTAATTCGTATGCTGTACAGATTTTCACTGTTTCTAAACCGCTCAAGACATCGATCGAATTCAATGATAGATTCGTGATACCTGACACACGTTTTGAGTGACGCATCACGACTGTATCAAACCAGCCGACACGACGTGGACGTCCAGTCGTTGTACCATATTCGCGACCGACTTCACGAATTTGTTGACCTGTTTCATCAAACAATTCAGTAGGGAATGGGCCATCTCCCACACGTGATGTGTAAGCTTTACATACACCGACCACTTTATTGATTTTTGAAGGTCCGACACCACTACCGATCGTCACACCACCAGCCACTGGATTCGATGAGGTAACAAACGGATACGTTCCTTGATCGATATCCAACATCACACCTTGTGCGCCTTCAAATAAAACACGTTTTCCTGCATCTAACGCATCATTTAAGATAACTGATGTATCCGTCACGTATTGTTTGATTTGTTGGCCATATTCGTAGTATTCTTCAAAGATTTCTTCAAAGTCGATTGGCTCTGAATCAAACATTTTCACAAATTGACGGTTTTTATCGTCTAAATTCACTCGTAAACGCTCTTCAAAAATTTCTTTATCCAATAAATCGGCTACACGGATACCGACACGAGCGGCTTTGTCCATATAAGCAGGGCCGATCCCCTTGATGGTCGTACCGATTTTATTTTCTCCTTTTGCATCTTCTTGCAATTGGTCTAATTTGATATGATACGGTAAAATCACATGCGCACGATCAGAAATACGTAAATTATCTGTCGTCACATTTTTTTCATGTAAATAAGCCAATTCTTTGACTAAAGATTTCGGATTGACTACCACACCGTTCCCGATCACGCTGATTTTATCTTTGTAAAAAATCCCCGAAGGAATCAAGTGCAGTTTATACGTAACACCGTCGAATTTAATTGTGTGTCCCGCATTGTCGCCACCTTGGTACCGTGCGATCACTTCAGCATTTTCACTAAGAAAGTCAGTAATTTTTCCTTTCCCTTCGTCGCCCCATTGTGTACCCACTACTACTACAGATGACATTTGAACACCTCATTTAATATTATTTAATCCTGAATTATTGTAACAATACTTCAAACTTTATTCAACTAAAATCGAATGATATTTAATATATTTTAGAGAAAACGTTTAAAAAGCGAACATTATAATTTGCTACGTTCCATTGGTTACTAACAAGTAGGCGCCTGACCTGACTGAGTTTAAAAAAAACATGTCCGGACATTCGTCCTCTCGCACCACCTAAAATCGAATAAACGGCGGGAACTGAAGTAACCACTTCAAAAAATAAGGCGCCAGCCACAAAAATTTGAAGAACAATTTTCGTGGCTGGCACCTTATTTCTCGAGGCTAAACACTTCTGTCCCGACCTCGATGTTTGATTTATTCAGATTTATTCGTCCTAATATTCTTCTCGCGGAGAAAGCGAGGAAAATTTATTGTATTCTTTGATAAAGAGCAATTCGACCGTTCCCCTTGCTCCACTCCGGTTTTTTTCAATGATGACTTCGATCACATTATCATTTTGTGGTTCTGGCGCATCGCCATCTTCGCCACCTTCGCGTTCATAGTAATCATCACGATATAAGAATGCTACGATATCTGCATCCTGCTCGATCGAACCAGACTCACGGATATCACTTAAAACAGGTCGTTTATCTTGGCGTTGTTCCACTCCACGAGAAAGCTGGGAAAGAGCAATGACGGGAACTTTTAATTCTTTCGCTAGCTTTTTCAATTGACGTGAGATATCGGATACTTCTTGTTGGCGGTTTTCTTTCCCATTTCCTTCGATCAACTGCAAGTAATCGATGAGTATCAAACCTAGATTCCCTTTTTCTTGTGCAAGTTTCCGACATTTTGCTCGTATCTCAGAGATTTTAATCCCTGGTGTATCATCAATGAAGATATTTGCTTTGGATAAACTACCCATCGCAACGATCAAATTGGACCATTCTTCTTCTGAAAGCTGTCCCGTACGTAAGTGACTCGCTTCAATCGAACCTTCCGCACAAAGCATCCGGTTGACTAATGATTCTGCCCCCATCTCTAGACTGAAGATCGCTACGGAACGATCTGTCTTTGTACCGACATTTTGGGCAATATTCAAGGCAAAGGCGGTTTTCCCTACCGCCGGACGTGCAGCCAAAATAATCAGCTCTTCTGCTTGGAAGCCAGCAGTCATTTTATCTAATCCTTGGTAACCAGTTGGCAAACCTGTGATCTCTTCATTGTTTTGCGCGAGTTGGTCAATATTTTCAATCGTAGAATTCAAGACTTCCGCAATGGATAAGAACCCGCTACGATTACGTTTTTCTGATACTTCAAGAATACTACGTTCCGCATCATCTAAGATGGATTGGACTTCTTCTCCTTGTTCAAAACCTCTAGTCACGATCCCTGTTGCTGTTTGGATCAAATTACGGAGTAATGATTTTTCTTCCACGATTTTTGCGTAGTAGACAATGTTTGCTGCCGTTGGTACAGCTAAAGCTAAATCAGATAAGTAACTGACTCCACCAGCATCTTCCAAGAGATTTCGTTGCTCCAAACGATCTTTGACGGTCACGACATCAATCGCTTCACTACGGTCATTCAATTCGATCATGATTTCAAAAATGATTTGATGTCCCCGACGATAAAAATCTTTCGGTTCTATGTACTCCATGGCATCGATGATCGTTTCAGCGTCTAGAAAAACAGAACCTAGAACCGCTTGCTCAGCTTCAATATTTTGCGGTGGAATTCGATCCTGCCACACTTCACTCATATTCTATCGCTCCTTGCTTTCAATTGCTTCATTTTACAAGAAAATGGCAGAAAAGTCATCCCTAAAATGAACATCTGTTCCAAAAGCTCTTCCTTCGAAAATAGACCGCAAAAGTCAAAAATAATCGAAAGCGATTTTTGTCCTCTGCGGCTGATTTATCGAAGTGATTTCGTCACATGTTCTTTTCGTTTATTCAGAGACAACGTGTACCTTGATCGTTGCAGTTACTTCATGGTGTAGTTTCACAGGTACGTTAGTATAGCCTAGCGTACGAATTGGGTTATTCAACTCGATTTTACGTTTGTCTAATTTTACTTTGTATTGCTTATTCAAGCCTTCAGCGATTTGTTTTGATGGAATCGAGCCAAACAAACGGCTATCTTCTCCTGCTTTGGCTTTTAATTCCACGACTGTTTCTTCTTTTTCAAGAAACTCTTTTAATTTTTTGGCTTCTTCAAGAATTTCTGCTTCTTGCTTTTCTTGGGCTTTTTTCTGTCCTTCTAACTGACTGATACTGCTTTTATTTGCTTCTTTTGCCAGATTGTTTTTGATCAAATAATTTTGCGCATAGCCTGTAGGAACTTCCTTGACATCGCCTTTTTTGCCTTTGCCTTTAACATCTTGTAAGAAAATGACTTTCATCTCATCTACTCCTTTTTATATAATTGATTCATATTTTCTTGGATAGCAGCGAGCAGTTGTTGTTTTGCTTCTTCTACAGTCACATTTTCCAGTTGTGTTGCCGCATTGGTGAAATGTCCGCCACCACCTAGGGATTCCATGATCAATTGGACATTGATCGTTCCTGTGCTGCGGGCACTGATACCAACTAAGCCATCCGTCCGTTTCGTAATGACGAAAGCGCCGTTGATATTGACCATTGAGAGCAACGTATCTGCTGTTTTTGCTGCAATAACACTATTATACTCTTTTTCATCCGTCCCTGCTGCCACCACAATATCCTCTGTCACTTGTTCATTGTGGGCGATCAAGTGGCTGATTTCTAAATAAGTGGCTAAATCAGAGCTCAATAAATATTGTACTAAGGATGCGTCCGCACTACAAGTCTTTAAATAGCTTGCAACATCAAACGTACGTGCTGTCGTTCGCACATTGAAGTTATTCGTATCAACGGTCATGCCAGCTAACAACAATGTCGCCTCTAAACGGCTGATCCGATTGGTTCGGCTACTTTGGTATTGGATCAATTCTGTGACTAATTCAGAGGCAGAAGACGCAGAAGATTCAATATACGTTAAGAGCGGTTTGCTTGGAAACTCTTCGCCTCGACGATGATGGTCAATGATCACGATCTTATCAAATTGCTCGTAAAGGCTCTGAGAGATCGATAGCGATGGTTTATGGTAATCGACCATTACGAGTAGATCCTTGGCTTTCTTAAGCTCCATTGCACGTTCTGGCGTAATCAATTGCATCTCCAACTCTGGTTCTTTATGGATTTCTGTTAAACAGCGTTCCACATCTGGAATGATTTCTTTTTCATCGATGACGATATAGGCTTTTTTCTGATTGAAGCGTGCCAGACAACTGACTCCAACGGCTGAACCGATAGCGTCCATATCAGGGAAGCGATGCCCCATAATAAATACATCGCCTGTTTCATCAAAAATTTTGCGTAAAGCGGTACTCATCGCCCGTGAACGAACGCGCGTACGTTTGATGGTCGTTGCTGATTTCCCACCATAGTAAGTAGGTTTCGCTCCTTCACGAACTTCTTTCACCACGACCTGATCACCACCACGAACCAAAGCGATATCTAAGTTATTTTGAGCTTCGCTACCGATTTCTTCTAGTGTTTGTTGTCCATAGGCAATGCCCATACTAAGGGTCAACGGATGGTTTTGTCTTTCAGCTTCTGCTCGTAAGCGATCTAAAAGATCAAATTTCTTATCCATCATTTTCTTTAAGTCACTCATCTGTCCAAAAAAGAAAAAGCGCTCTGAATTGATTCGTTTAAAAAACACATGATATTCATTCATCCAGTCAGAAATCAGTGTCGTAATGAAGGAGTTCAAATAAGAAACTTCTTTTTCATCCAATTTATCGACCGTATCTGCATAGTTATCGATTGAAAGAATACCAATGATTGGCTGGCTATTCACTTGATGGATCTTCAGTAATTGGTTCTGGGTCACGTCAATAAAGTAAACGACCCCTTTCACCGTATCCAATTCAAATTGAAACGTTTTGTCAGCTAAATAGACTTGATTTTTCTTTTTTTCTTTTGCTGAAAAAAAAGTTTCTAACAAGTCTGCTTCCAATAAAGAGCTTTGGTCTTTCACATTCAATGCGAAAGGATTCAGCCAATCAATGGTTTGTGTCGCTGGTTGGTAAGAGATGATTCCGACTGGCATGATCTCAGAAACATAATTCAAATTGGATTCCGCAACTGTGGAAGCTTGTTGGATCTTGTCACGATTCCTTAGAGTCAACCACCGTTTCATCTTTAAACCATAACGAATACAAAATAGATTCACGATCAGGATGAACAACGCACTGATCAATCGAAATGGCATCAATAATACAACCAAAACTTCTGCAAGGATCAATAAAAGAATGAGCAGAGGGCTCGGGCTTACTTTTATTTTTTCTTTATCCATGTCTTTCCTCCCGTAACTGATTAGCCTAATTTTACCATAACTCATGTCATGTAAGCGACTAAACACCTAAATGGAACAAAAAGAGGAAGTCACGACAGTAGTCATAACTTCCTCTGTAATGGTTTGAAACGATTGGGTATTCCTACAGAATCATTCCTAAAGCGAATTATTCTTCGCCAACGAATGGTAGTAATCCCATGATACGTGCGCGTTTGATTGCAATCGTAATTTTACGTTGGTTTTTAGCGCCTGTACCTGTTACACGACGTGGCAAAATTTTGCCGCGTTCTGAGATAAATCTTTTTAGTAATTCGATATCTTTATAATCGATATATTCAATATGGTTAGCAGCGATGTAGTCTACTTTACGACGTTTACGTCCGCCTCTTCTTTGTTGTGCCATTCTATTTCCCTCCTATCAAATTCGTTTAGAATGGTAAATCATCGTCTGAAATGTCGATCGTTGAGCTTGATCCGAATGGATCAGAAGAATCACGATCAAAATCAGGCATACCGTTGGATGATTGAGATGTTTGATTATAGTTATTGTTTCCGCCGTTTCCGCCAAAATTATTTGTCGATTGACCAGTGTCTTGGTAGCCACCGCTTTGTTGACGGTTTTCAGATGCTGCACGACTTTCCAATAATTGGAAGTTTTCAGCAACTACTTCTGTTACGTACACACGTTGTCCTTGTTGATTATCATAAGAACGCGTTTGAATACGACCAGTTACACCTAAAAGAGTTCCTTTATGTGCATAGTTTGCTAGTGTTTCTGCTGATTTTCGCCAAATCACACAATTAATAAAATCCGCCTCACGGTTGCCGTTTTGGCTCGTGAAGTTACGATTGACAGCTAAAGTGAACGTTGCTACAGCAGTGCCACTTGATGTATATCGTAAATCTGGATCTTTTGTCAGACGTCCAACTAGTACAACGTTATTAATCAAAATGGTCATCTCCTCTCATCGTTTGATTGTTCCATGTGAAACAATAATTAAGCTTCTTCTTTTACGATCATGTGACGAACGATATCGTCATTGATTTTAGCAAGACGATCAAACTCGTTGATTGCATCTGCTGATGATGGAGAAGATACTTTAACGATGTGATAGATACCTTCACGGTAACCGTTCATTTCGTATGCTAAACGGCGTTTTTCCCAATCTTTTGATTCGATAACTTCAGCTCCGTTATCTTTCAAGATTGAATCGAAACGTTCGATTAAAGCAGTTTTTGCTTCTTCATCAATGTTTGGACGAATAATATACATGATTTCATATTTCGTGTTTTCCATTGATTTTTCACCTCCCTATGGACTTTCGGCTCTCAGCTTTCCCAAGAGCAAGGAGAGTTTTCTAATAAATTAGACTACTCACAATCCTCAATTATACACGCAACGCACTAAAAAAGCAAGCTGCTGTTCTTTGTTTTCCAAATTTTTCTTTTGAAACGACCAAAAACTCCCAAAGATAGTTTTACCTATTCTTGGGAGTTTTGATTTTAGGACGTTCACTTTTGTTTTACGCCTATTTTCTATTCTTCTGTAGTATCAGTTTCCACATCAACTGTCTCTGCTTCGACAGTCGTTTCTTCCGCAGGTTCTGGTTCTACTGCTGCCATGGTCACCACTTTCGTTTCTGCTTCCATCTTGATCAAGCGCACGCCTAGCGTTGCCCGACCTGTTTGAGAAACCGTTGAAACGTTGAAGCGGATGATGACGCCTTTGTCTGTGATCAACATGATGTCCTCTTCGCCTGTCACCGTCGTCAATCCAGCTAATGGACCATTTTTCTCAGTGATATTCGCAGTTTTGATCCCTTTACCCCCACGTCCTTTGACAGGGTACTCAGAAACCTTGGTACGTTTTCCATAACCTTTTTCTGTGATGATCAAGACTTCATGATCCTCATTCATCAAGGCTGCTCCAACGACGTAATCGTCTTCTCTCAAACGAACCCCACGAACCCCAGAGGCTGTACGTCCCATATCACGAACGGCATCTTCTGCAAAAGTCACAGAATATCCATCGTGTGTACCAATAATGATGTTTGATTTGCCATCAGTCAATAAGACGTTGACCAATTCATCATTTTCTTTCAAACCAATCGCAATCAACCCATTGCTACGGATATTGGCAAAAGCAGTGACAGTCGTACGTTTGACTGTTCCTTGTCGCGTAGTAAAGAACAAGTAATGTCCTTCCTCTGCTTCACCAGTTACTGCGATGATTGCTTGGATCTTCTCACTTGAATCAATGCCAAGTAAGTTGATGATCGGAATACCTTTTGCTGTACGTCCGTACTCTGGGATCTCGTATCCTTTCGCACGATACACTTTTCCGTTATTGGTAAAGAACAGCAATGTATCATGTGTGGAGCAAGAAACAAGATTTTTCACGAAATCATCGTTATGAACACCCATTCCTTGGATGCCTCGACCCCCACGACGTTGTGCGCGGAATTCGTTGTTGGCTAAACGTTTGATATAGCCATTATTCGTCAATGTGATCACGATTTCTTCTTCTTCGATTAAATCTTCGTCTTCTAAACTCAAGACTTCACCGACCAGTAATTCTGTACGACGTTTGTCGCCAAATCGTTGACTCAATTCAGCAAGTTCGGTTTGGATGATTTCTGTTACCCGTTCAGGTCGAGCAAGAATATCAGCTAAATCTTCAATGAGTTTCAATAATTCTTGGTATTCATTTTCGATTTTTTCTCTTTCCAAACCAGTCAAACGGCGCAAACGCATATCTAAGATTGCTTGCGATTGACGGTCAGAAAGATCGAAGCGTTCGATCATCGCGTTTTTCGCTTCTTCATCTGATTTGGACCCACGAATGATCGCAATGATTTCATCAATATGATCTAAGGCGATTCGTAGTCCTTCTAAGATATGTGCTCTTGCTTCTGCTTTATCCTTTTCAAAGACCGTACGACGTGTAATAACTTCGCGTTGGTGTTCGATATAATTTTCAAGGATCTGCTTCAAGCTTAGAACTTTCGGTACGCCTTTTTCGATCGCTAACATATTGAAACCAAATGAGTTTTGTAAGGATGTCAATTTGTAGAGATTGTTCAAAATAACAGAGGCACTCGCGTCACGACGCACATCGATCACGATACGCATTCCTTCACGAGAAGATTCATCTCTTAGATCCGTGATACCTTCAATTCGTTTGTCACGGTGCAATTCTGAAATTCGCTCAATCAATTTCGCTTTATTGACCATGTATGGCAATTCAGTGACTAAGATCCGCTCTTTTCCATTTGGCATTTCCGTGATTTCTACTTTTGCTCGAACAGTGATTGAACCTTTTCCTGTTTCATACGCTCGACGAATGCCGGATTTCCCCATGACTAATCCGCCTGTAGGAAAATCAGGCCCAGGTAAGACTTCCATCAATTCATTGGTTGTCACATCTGGATTTTCCATCAATAGATCAATCGCTGCTACAACTTCTGTCAGATTATGTGGCGGGATATTCGTCGCCATTCCGACTGCGATCCCTGTCGTACCATTGACTAGCAAGTTAGGAAAACGTGCCGGTAAGACAACTGGTTCTTTTTCCGTATCATCGTAGTTGCTTTGGAAATCAACCGTATTTTTATTGATATCACGTAACATTTCTGTCGCGATTTTACTCATTCTGGCTTCAGTATAACGCATCGCAGCTGCGCCATCTCCATCAACTGACCCAAAGTTTCCATGACCATCTACTAACATGTAGCGATAGCTAAAAGGTTGCGCCATCCGAACCATTGACTCATAGATCGCACTATCACCATGGGGATGGTATTTACCCATAACGTCCCCCACGATTCTGGCTGATTTCTTGTGTGCTTTGTCTGGTGTGACACCTAGCTCATTCATCCCGTATAAAATACGGCGGTGAACTGGTTTTAATCCATCTCTAACATCTGGTAAAGCCCGAGCGACAATGACACTCATGGCGTAATCTATGAAGGAGTCTTTCATTTCGCTAGTTAGATTGACATCATGGATGTTTTCTCTGATTTCTTCACTCATTTTTCTTCCTCCTTCATGATTAAATATCTAGATTTTTAACATAGTGAGCATTTTCTTCAATGAATGCCCGACGAGGTTCCACTCGATCACCCATCAACATTTCAAACACTTCATCGGCAGCAATCGCATCATCTACACTGACACGAGCCATCATACGTTTGCTTGGGTCCATCGTCGTTTCCCATAGTTGATGATCATCCATTTCACCAAGCCCTTTGTATCGTTGAACACTTGGTTTTGGTGTTGCTGGTAATGATTCGATGACTTTTCTCAACTCTTCTTCGGCATTTTTTCCTGGTTGGACATACGTGATTTTCTTTCCTTGTTTAACGCCATATAGCGGTGGTTGCGCGATATAAACATAGCCAGCTTCCACGATTGGGCGCATATAACGATAAAAGAGCGTCAATAGCAACGTACGAATGTGGGCACCATCGACATCGGCATCGGTCATGATGACTAATTTATGGTAACGTGCTTTGGACACGTCGAAATCTTCACCAAACCCTGTACCCATCGCTGTAAACAGTGAGCGAATTTCTTCGTTGGCTAAAATTTTATCCATACTTGCTTTTTCAACGTTCAAGATTTTCCCACGGATCGGTAAAATCGCTTGAAATTCACGGCTTCGTCCTTGTTTTGCTGAACCACCAGCTGAATCTCCTTCGACGATGAACAATTCGCTTTTTTCAGGATCATTGCTGGAACAATCGGCTAATTTACCAGGTAGATTACTGATTTCCAATGCCCCTTTTCTCCGCGTCACTTCACGCGCGCGTTTAGCCGCTAAGCGGGCTCTAGAGGCAAGTAGTCCTTTTTCGATAATCTGACGACCCACACTTGGGTTTTCCAATAAGAATTTCATGAAATGCTCACTGAACAAACGATCAGTGACCGTACGTACTTCTGAGTTTCCTAATTTTGTTTTCGTTTGTCCTTCAAACTGAGGATCTGGATGCTTGATCGAAATGACTGCTGTCAAGCCTTCACGCACATCTTCACCTGTCAAATTATCATCATTTTCTTTCATCAATTTTTGCTTGCGTGCATAATCATTGATGACCCGTGTCAAAGCTGTCTTAAATCCTGATTCATGTGTTCCGCCTTCATACGTATGGATATTGTTGGCAAAACTCATGATATTAGAATGATAACCGTCTGTATATTGCATCGAAACTTCGACAGTGATTTCTTGTTGTTCCCCTTCTAAATAAACAGGTTCTGGGAAAATCACTGTTTTGCTCGCATTTAAATATTCGACGTAGCTTTTGATTCCACCGTCATAATGGTATTCTTTCACGACAGGCTTTTCTTCGCGACGATCTTCAATTGAGATTTTCATCCCACGATTCAAGAAAGCCAGCTCACGAATACGAGTCGCTAATTTATTAAAGTCGAAAGTTGTCGTTTCTGTAAAAATTTCTGGGTCTGGGATGAAGTGAACGGTCGTTCCACTTAAATCAGTGTCACCGATGACTTTCAAATCATCGACTACCGCCCCACGACGATATTCTTGGTAATAGATCTTACCATCTTTGTACACTTTGACATCTAATAGTGTCGATAGTGCATTCACAACGGACGAACCAACCCCATGAAGACCACCGGATACTTTGTAGCCGCCTCCGCCAAATTTACCACCCGCATGCAAGACAGTAAAAACTGTTTCTACAGCTGGACGACCGGTCTTCGCTTGGATATCGACCGGAATCCCACGACCATCATCGATGACAGTGATACTGTTGTCTTCCTCAATGATGACTTGGATCTTTGTCGCAAATCCTGCCAAGACTTCATCGATCGAATTATCGACGATTTCCCATACTAAGTGGTGAAGTCCTTCTGAACTTGTTGAACCAATGTACATCCCCGGACGTTTCCGAACGGCTTCAAGACCTTCAAGCACTTGAATCTGACTGGCATCATATTCTTTTGCGCGCTCGACTAAACTTCTTTCTTCTGTCATGTATGTTTATTCTCCTTTTATTTCTCCCTGCTGAACATAAAAAATCTCAGGTTCAACAGTCATTTTATTTTTAACGTGATCTAGGGAGGTAGTAGTTAAGAATGTCTGTACTTTCCCTTCAATCGTTTCAAGTAAATGGAGTTGACGTTGGTCGTCTAACTCACTCATTACATCATCCAGTAATAGGATCGGATACTCGCCTGTTTCTTCTTTGATCAAATCGATCTCTGCTAATTTGACACTTAATGCCGTTGTTCGCTGTTGACCTTGAGAACCAAAATTTTGCACGTTTTTTTCATTGACAAAAAAAGAAAGGTCATCTCGATGGGGACCTACAGTCGTTGTCCCTCGAAAGAGATCTTTCTTTTTGTTTTGTTCGAGCAACGTTAAAAATTGTGACTGGATCTCTTGAACTGTCATAGTGTCTAAAGAAGAGAGGGCGGTCACATATTCGATTGCCAACTGTTCTCTTTGATGCGTGATTTGTTGATGTAAAGAATTTGCCCAATATTCTAAACGCTTGATAAACTGCGCTCTTGCCTTTAGTACTTTGCTACCAAATTCTGCTAGTTGTTCAGATAAAATATCAAGATAAAGTAAATCCGTTTGTTTTTTCTCATTCAATTGCTTCAAATATTGATTTCTCTGCTTTAGGACTGCTTGATATTGGACAAGATCGTAAAGATAGATTGGATTGATCTGACCTAATTCCATATCTAAAAATTTGCGTCGGATCTGTGGGCTTCCTTTCACTAAAGAAAGATCTTCAGGAGCAAATAAAATGACATTCAATTGTCCAACATAACTACTCAACTTCTTTTGTTCGATATGATTGATCTTTGTTTTTCGTCCTTTTTTAGACAGTTGGATCTCTAACGGAATCTTAGAGGTTCCTCTGGTGATCTCCCCTTGGATCATCGACTGCTCATCGTTCCATCCAATCAACTCTTGTTCACTATTTGTACGATGACTTCTTGTCATTGCAAGCACATAAATACTTTCCAAAAGATTCGTTTTTCCTTGGGCATTTTCTCCTAAAAAAATCACGAGGTTTTTGGAAAAATCAATTTGCAATTCTTGATAGTTTCGATAATTTTTGAGGTGCAGCTTATTCAGCCTCATTATCGTTATTCCCTTTTTTTACCATAAAAAAAGTTCCTGCTTCTGGAACTTCGATCATCATACCGGGATAAAGCTTTCGTCCACGACGATTTTCTGGCTCGCCATCAACCAAAACCGTGTTTTCTGCTAAATACCATTTTGCTTGTCCACCACTGCCGATGACTGTGACTTCTTTCAGCATTTGACCCAACGTCATAAACTCAGTTTTTAGAATGACTTGTTGTTTCACTCTTCATCCCTCATTTTCATTATTAAAAGTATACTTTATTATACCCTTTTTTTCGCAAGAAAACAAATTTATCCATATATTTTTCCATATGAGCGGATTTAAATGAAAAAAGGTGATTTGAACAAAAAGAAACAGAAAGCCTTAAAATTGATTTTAGGGCCTTCTGTTTAAAATGGTTTATTTTTCAGTTTATTTTCAATTAGTATTTTAGTTTGTGCGTACTGGAGTGATCAATTGGATGAATTGTACCCCATCTTCCGTTGGTTCTAACGTAAATGGACGAATGGCAGAAATGAATTTTACTTTGATACTCATATCGCCAAATGCACGCAAAGCAGCTTTCATATAGTCCGGATTAAAGGAAATATCCAGCGGATCACCTGTGCTAGTCGTATAGTTCAAGCTTTCTTCTACTTTTCCGATTTCAGGAGAATTACCGTATAGAACAACAGAATCAGGCTGGATCGACAAACGAACGATATTGTTGCGTCCTTCATGTGAGAGCAAAGAGGCACGCTCAATCGCTGCTAAAAAGCTTGGGACAGAAAATTCAACTTCGGTATTGAAACTTGAAGGAATCAAACGATTCGTATCGGGATAATTCCCTTCTAACAAGCGTGAATAAAAATACATATTTTCAGTTTTGAACAATACTTGGTTTTCCATAATACTGATTTCTACGATTTCTTCTTCATTTGTCAATGAACGTGATAATTCAGTCAAACTTTTTCCAGGAATCACGATATCGAATTGATCAGCTGATTGTTCGATCGGGATCACTCGTTGACTCAAACGATGTGAGTCAGTTGCTACTGCTAATAACGAGTTGTCTTTCAAAATGAAATGAACACCTGTAAGGATTGGGCGACTTTCATGTTGAGAAACAGCAAACACTGTTTCATTGATCAATTTGGTCAATACATGTACAGGCAATTTCATCTGGTTGTGACTCTCTACAACAGGAAGATGAGGGTAATTATCCGCATCTAACCCATTCACTAAGAAATTCGCTTTCCCTGAAGTAATGGCCACTTGTTTGTTTTCTAACACTTCTAGCGTAAAGGTTTCTTCGGGCAATCGACGAATGATTTCACTGAAGAAGCGAGCTTGTAGAACAATGGCTCCTGTTGCTTCAATTTGCATTTGCGCTTTTTCATTTTCAACAGATAGAAACGTCTCAATTGAAATATCTGCATTACTACCTGTTAAAGTCAGTCCTTCTTGATTAAGGGTGATTTTAACCCCTGTCAAAATAGGAATTGTCGTTTTACTTGAAATCGCACGCTGAACAGTTTGCAATTCTTGCATAAATGTTGCGCGGTTTAAGGTAACTTTCATTGTAGATCTCCTTTGCCATATATTTATTTTATTATTAGTAAATAAAGTAATAAAAGTATTAGGTACTGTTGATACTGTGGAAAACTATAAAAATGCTAGAAGAGAAAAGAAAAAACAGCTGTGGAAAATATGTGTATAACTTTTGAATGATTTCTAATTTTATCCACAAGGTGTTTTTCTTTCTATCAAGCATCTTTTTAGTTTAATAGGAAATTTTTGATTTCTGATACTTCATTTTGCATGCTGACACTTGAATCGATCAGCTGCTGGATTTTTTCGTGCGCATGGATGACGGTTGTGTGATCTTTTCCACCAAATTCAGCGCCGATTTTAGGAAGAGAGCTATCGGTTAATTCCCGCGCCAAGTACATAGCGATTTGACGAGGAACAACGATCGATTTGACGCGTTTCTTTCCTTTTAGATCCTTTAATTGAATATGGTAATACTTTGCAACTTCTTCTTGGATCTGCAAAATCGAGAGTTGCGGGTGACCTTTGCCAGATTTCAATGTCTTTAAAGCATCAGCAGCTAAACTAGTTGATATATCTTCACTGTTCATCGTAGCAAATGCTTGAACACGTACAAGAGCGCCTTCTAGTTCACGAATGTTGGAATCGATTTGTCCCGCAATATAACTTAAGGTATCATCAGGGATTTCTAAGCGTTCTGCTGCGGCTTTTTTTCTCAAAATAGCTGTTCTTGTTTCAAGGTCAGGTGGCGTGATATCTACTGAAAGTCCCCAAGCAAAGCGAGAAACGAGACGTTCCTGCAATTTAGGGATTTCGTTTGGTAAACGATCACTCGTTAGGACGATTTGTTTTCCTTCATTGTAGAGCGCATTGAAGGTATGGAAAAATTCTTCTTGAGTTGCTTCTTTTTCAGCAAAAAATTGAATATCATCGACTAATAGTAAGTCGACATTTCGATATTCTTGGCGAAATTCTTCGGCCGTTTTATTTTGGATCGAATTGATAAAATCATTGGCAAACGTCTCACTGCTTACATATTTGACCTTCGCATTTGGCTGACTTAACAACATTTGATGACCAATCGCGTGCATCAAGTGAGTCTTACCAAGTCCGACACCACCATAGAAGAACAATGGATTATAAATCGAACCAGGATCTTCAGCAACGACCAAGGCAGCGGCATGAGCCATCTGATTACCTTTTCCGATAACAAATGTATCGAAGGTATACTTAGGATTCAACATCGCTTTTTTGATTGGTGTGATTGGGGGAACTTTCATTGTTTTGATTTCTTCTACTTCTTCTTGTTCCGCTTCTTCACCGGTCACAAAACGTGGAATGATCTCTTTTCCCGTTAACATGTAGCCGACCTCAACAATCTTTGTTGCGAGATTTTTTTCCCAATATTCCTTATGGATCTTACTTGGAACAGTCACCACTAATTGGCTTTGTTCTAAGGATTTAGGTTGTGCTGTCTCAATCCAAGTATTGTAACTTGCTGGAGACAGTTCTTTTTGATAAGTCGTTTTTAATTCAGTCCATAAAGCATCGAGGGATACCATACAAGGCCTCCTCCTTCATTAAAAGTAAATAGCTAGTACTAATTTAGCATTTTTTACAAAAGTTTTCCACAGAAAGAAAAGAAAAAAATTTTTTATAACAATTATCCACATTATCCAGAAGAAAAAAAAAGAAGAAAAACACAGAGAGGAAAAAAAGATATCCACAAGAGTAATCAACAGGTGGATAAGTGGTGTAAAACTAGAGATTTACCCAGTGGGCTGTGGATAAAAAAAGTAATAATGACAATACTTACAGAAATCAATGCACAGGAATTTATGAAATTGTGGATTACTTATTTTCAGGTGTTTATTCTGTGTAAAAACTAAGGGTAAATTACTGTGGAAAACTTCTGTGTATAACTTTATCCACATTGAAAACACAGCGCGAAAAATACCGTTGTGGATAAAATGAGAGAATTATTTTCGAATAAAAGCTTTTTTTTATATTGACAAATCACCTAAGTACTCGTTATACTATCAAAGTATGTCTGTGTTTAATTCATGTACATGTAGATAAGAATTTCTGGAGGTGGAACAAGATGAAAAGAACATACCAACCAAATAAACGTAAACGTCAAAAAGTTCACGGATTCCGTAAACGTATGAGTACTAAAAATGGACGTCGTGTTTTAGCTAGCCGTCGTCGTAAAGGAAGAAAAGTTCTTTCAGCTTAGACCACTGGGGTTACAGTGGTTTTTTTTATGCCCTTTTTTAGAGGAAAAGGTGAAAGACTTATAGGAAATATGGTATGATTGGGAGCGTAAGTGAGAGATAGAAAAGGAAAGAAAACGAATGAAAAAAGCGTATCGAGTGAAAAAAGAACGAGAGTTCCAAGCGGTGTTTCAAACCGGCGCTTCCTTTGCTAACCGTAAGTTTGTCGTGTACCGTTTAGAAAAGAAGGAACAACCGCATTTTCGTGTTGGCTTATCTGTAGGTAAGAAAGTCGGAAACGCTGTATGTCGCAATGAAGTAAAACGAAAAATCCGTGCGGCGATCTATTCATTGAAAGAAGAGATCGAGCCGGAATTAGATTTTATTGTGATTGCTAGACCAAGCATCAAAGGACTGACTTACGATGAGATTCGCTCCAACTTAGTCCATGTCTTAAAGCTTGCAAAAATAATCGACAGAGAGGAAAAGAGTAAGTGAAGAAATACAAACGTTTACTTTTGATGGCCGGACTTGTCGGTCTGATCATCGTCTTATCCGGTTGTGGAACTGGAGAAGTCAGCGCACAAAGTACAGGAATTTGGGATCGCTACATTGTTTATTATTTTGCAGAAGCGATTAAAGCATTGTCATTTGGAAATGTTGGGATCGGGATCATTTTATTCACGATCATCATTCGCGTAATTTTATTACCATTAATGCATTTCCAAACAAAAAGTATGCGTAAGACCCAAGAACTTCAACCAAAACTAAAAGCGATCCAACAAGAATATAGTTCAAAAGATCCTGAAACACAAAGTAAGTTAAGAGAAGCACAACAACGGTTATATGCTGAAAATGGTGTAAATCCATATGCAGGTTGTTTGCCTTTATTAGTACAAATGCCAATCTTAATGGCTTTATGGCAATCAATTTCTCGTGTTCCAGCGTTGAGTCAAGGTCACTTCTTATGGTTGAACCTAGGGAACGCTGACCCAACCTTTATTTTACCAGTGTTGGCTGCCATCTTTACATTTGCAAGTACGTATTTATCAAGCATGAGCCAAGTGGAATCGAATGCTTCATTGAAAGTCATGAATTTTGCGATGCCAGTGATGATCTTAGTTATGGGGGTCAATTTAGCCAGTGGACTTTCACTATACTGGGTAGTATCAAATGCTTTCCAAGTGTTCCAAACACTATTGATCAATAATCCATTTAAAATCAAACGTGAGCGTGAAGAAGAAGCACAACGCATCCGTGAAAAAGAACGTGCTTTGCGTAAGGCACAAAGTCCTAAGAAAAAACGTAAAAAATAAGGGAGGGAATGCAAATGCCGATTTATGAAGCTGCAACCGTAGATGAAGCTGTTGAAATTGGATTGAATGAGTTAGGACTAGCAAAAGAGCAAGTCGCTATTGAGATACTTAATGAAGGAAAAAAAGGATTTCTCGGAATGGGAAAAAGAAATGCCAAACTTTCAATCGAACCGAATATCAGCGAAGTTGTCTCTGAAACGATTGAAGAAACCGTAGAAGAAGTGTTGGAAGAAACATCTGTTCAAACAGAAAATACGGGTGAAATCGAACCTGAGGAATTGATTGAAGAAAAAAGTGAATTAGGTGACGACGCAGCTTTATCGGAATTAGCAACCTATCTCACTGAGATCTCCCAGCAACTAAATGCACCAGCTGTAGTAAAAATGACACGAGAAGCGAATTTGATCGTCTTCCATTTAGAAACGGATAAACAAGGTCTGTTGATCGGCAAACATGGAAAAACGTTAAATGCTTTGCAATATTTGGCGCAAGTGTTCATTCATCGAGTAGCCGGTAATAAACTCTCTGTCGTGGTAAACGTAGGCAACTATCGTGAAAAACGACAAGAGATCATCCAACGTTTAGCTGAGCGCACCGCAGAAAAAGTCTTGCGTACAGGACAGCCTGTATTTTTAGAACCGATGCCTGCGTTTGAACGCAAACAAATTCACGCGGCGTTAAGTAAACATGACGGAGTACAAACCCACTCAGAAGGTGATGAACCATATCGTTACTTAGTTGTCGAACCAGCCAAATAGCGATTACGAAGAGAAGCACCCAAAATCTTGCGATCAGATTGACAAACTTTTCCAAACAAAGTATATTTTATTAGAAATCATTCTTATCGGAGTATACGATGGTAGTCTTTACTTTGGTAGAAAAAACGTGCAGAGCGAAAGCTCTGCACGTTTTTTTGTGATCAGCCAATCGTTGTCTGGACAAATTGGATCACGGTACCGTAAGCAAAAAGTTCGATGATCTGTTTGCCATCTCGGGGTTTTTGTTGATATTCAAAGTGACAATTGATGACTGCATTTGCGCCATAATCTAGCACTTTCTTTTTTAATTTTTGTTTTGTTGTCAAGAACATGTCATCACTATTGAATGTAGGGTCGAATAAGTCCCCTTCGATACATTCTGCGACAAATACGATATCTCTGACGATATATTTTTGATTGATATTCCCTGTCGATAACACCACTTCATTGATTCGTGGATCATCTACTCCGTCTACTGCACTAGGCTTAAATTGGGCCATAATTTTTGCTCCTTTCGGTAAAGAAAAAGTATGTAGGTACCGCTACCATTTAAGTGTAACGTTTTTTGCCACAAAGATAAAGGTATAAGAGTAGATTTACTTCTATAGAGTGTTATCTGATGGGACATCCAGTCAAAAGGCACCTGTGCAGAAAAAGTTTAAGAATGATTCGTTACTCTCTTAAAAATAAACAAAAAAGCTTGATTACTAGAATTAGATATGATAGTCTATGACCAGAATTTAAACAGAACAAGCAGTCAAAGTGCGAAGTTCACCATTTATTGCAAAGGGTGAAGTGGGCACTTTTTTTGTGCGTAAAATGAAAAAGGAAGTGAAAAAATGGCTGAAATAACCTTAGAATTTGATACGATTGCAGCAATCTCTACACCACCGGGTGAAGGGGCGATAAGTATTGTGCGATTAAGCGGTGATCAAGCGCTGACCATTGCCAATAAAGTCTATCAAAGTGGCAATAAACAGTTGTTAGATGTTCCTAGTCATACGATTCACTATGGGCATATCGTCGATCCCAAAAGTGAACAATTAGTCGATGAAGTCATGGTATCCGTCATGCGCGCACCACGAACATTTACCCGAGAAGATGTTGTAGAAATCAATTGTCATGGGGGCATCGTTGTCGTCAATCAAATTTTACAGCTTCTATTAAGAGAAGGCGCACGTTTAGCAGAGCCAGGAGAATTTACAAAGCGTGCATTTCTAAATGGACGTGTTGATTTATCCCAAGCTGAAGCAGTCATGGATCTGATCCGTGCGAAAACAGACAAGGCGATGGGTGTCGCGTTGAACCAATTAGATGGGAATCTGTCTGCATTGATCCGTTCCCTTCGACAAGAGATTTTAGAGACATTAGCACAAGTGGAAGTGAATATCGACTACCCTGAATATGATGATGTTGAAGAATTGACGACAAAACTTCTATTAGAAAAAGCGCAGATGATCCAAAAACGTATCGAAGTTCTTTTAGCAACATCACAACAAGGCAAGGTCTTGCGAGAAGGGTTAAGTACAGCGATTATTGGTCGCCCCAATGTTGGGAAATCAAGCTTACTGAACCATTTATTACGAGAAGAAAAAGCCATCGTAACGGATATTGCGGGAACGACAAGAGATGTGATTGAAGAATACGTCAATGTTCGTGGCGTACCGTTGAAACTAATCGACACAGCTGGTATTCGGGAAACAGAAGATATCGTGGAACAAATCGGTGTGGCTCGTAGTCGTAAAGCCTTGGCAGAATCTGAATTAATCTTACTTGTCTTGAATCAAAGCGAGCCGTTGACGATTGAAGATGAACAGTTGTTGGAAGCAACAAAAGGATTGAAACGGATCATTCTATTGAATAAAACTGATTTACCGAAACAATTAGAGGAAGACAAGCTTTTATCATTGATCGAGGATGAACCAGTATTCGCTGTTTCGGTTGCCAATAATGAAGGATTGGACCGATTAGAAACGGCCATCTCTGAGTTGTTCTTTGGTGGGCAAACTGGTGAAAGAGATGCAACTTATGTATCCAATACCCGTCATATTGCCTTGCTCGAAAAAGCGGCCATCTCTTTACAAGAAGTGATCGCAGGAATCGATGCGGGTATGCCTGTTGATCTCGTTCAAATGGATATGACTCGCTGCTGGGATTACCTTGGTGAAGTCGTAGGAGATAGTGTTCAAGATGAATTGATCACACAATTGTTTAGTCAATTTTGTCTTGGAAAATAAAGGAGGAACAGTTCTTGAATCATTATCAAGCAGAAGAATATGATGTGATCGTTGTCGGTGCAGGACATGCTGGTTCAGAAGCCGCTTTGGCTGCTGCACGCATGGGGACAAAAACGTTACTGTTAACGATCAATTTAGATATGGTAGCATTTATGCCATGTAACCCTTCCGTCGGTGGTCCAGCCAAAGGCGTTGTCGTACGTGAAATTGATGCACTAGGCGGCGAAATGGGTAAAAATATTGATAAGACATACATTCAAATGAGAATGTTGAACACTGGGAAGGGACCTGCTGTTCGAGCGTTACGTGCGCAAGCAGATAAGCATGCCTACGCCAGTGAAATGAAACATACGATCGAAAAAGAAGAGAATTTGACATTAAGACAAGGAATCGTTGAAGAATTGATCGTTGAAGATGGGGTTTGTCGTGGTGTAGTGACTTCAACTGGTGCAAGTTATCGTTCAAAAGCAGTCGTTATCACTGCGGGTACCGCATTACGTGGTGAGATTATTATCGGTGAATTAAAATATTCGTCTGGTCCGAATAACTCACAACCATCAATTGGTTTAGCCAATCACTTAAAAGAATTAGGTTTTGCCATTGATCGTTTTAAAACCGGAACGCCTCCACGTGTGAAATCAAGTACGATCGATTACTCTGTCACAGAAGAACAACCGGGAGACAAGGAGCCAAATCATTTTAGCTTTGCCACACCGGACAGTGCCTATAACTTAGAACAAGAACCTTGTTGGTTGACTTATACAGGTGAAACGACCCATCAAATCATTCGTGACAATCTTCACCGCGCACCAATGTTTACAGGAATCGTTGAAGGCGTCGGCGCACGTTACTGTCCTTCAATTGAAGACAAAATCGTCCGTTTTGCAGACAAACCACGTCATCAACTCTTTTTAGAACCAGAAGGATTGAATACAGAAGAAGTGTATGTTCAAGGGCTTTCAACTTCACTTCCAGAAGACGTCCAAGTGGATATGTTGCATTCGATTGCTGGATTAGAAAAAGCAGAAATGATGCGTACGGGCTATGCCATTGAGTACGATGTGGTCGAACCACACCAGTTGCGTCCAACATTAGAAACGAAAGTCGTAGAAAATCTTTATACGGCCGGTCAAACCAATGGGACAAGTGGATATGAAGAAGCAGCGGGACAAGGGCTGATTGCAGGAATCAATGCAGCGTTGAAGGTTCAAGGAAAAGAGCCATTAGTCATCAAACGTAGTGACGGCTATATCGGTGTCATGATCGATGATTTAGTCACAAAAGGAACGAATGAACCTTATCGCTTACTGACATCCCGGGCAGAATATCGTTTACTTCTTCGTCATGATAATGCTGATCTACGCCTAACAGAAATGGGTCACCAGATCGGTTTAGTAAAAGAAGATCAATACGCTGCTTACTTGAAAAAGAAAGCAGCAGTTGAACAAGAAATCAAACGTTTGATGAACGTTCGTATCAAACCGACAGCAGAAGTCCAAGCCTTTTTAGCAGAATTAAATGCTGCACCATTAAAAGATGGTGTGCTAGCAAGTGATTTCTTGCGTCGTCCAGAAATCACCTATGCCGATCTATTACGATTTATTCCAGAAAATGCGGAGTTAACACGTAAAGAAATCGAACAAGTTGAAATTCAACTAAAATACGAAGGATACATCAAAAAAGCATTAGAAAAAGTAGAAAAACTAAAACGGATGGAAGCCAAACGCATCCCAGAAAACATTGACTACGCTGCGATCAACGGATTAGCAACGGAAGCAAAACAAAAGCTTCAAAAAATCCGTCCAGAAACCATCGCACAAGCAAGCCGCATCAGCGGTGTCAATCCAGCAGACCTAAGCATCTTGATGGTCTACATCGAACAAGGGAAGATTGCGAAAGTGGAAGTGTAGAACCTTGGTACTAAAGGATTTGTGTGAATAAACGAATCCGTTAAATACCAACTGACTACGTTTTTGACTACGTTTCTCAACCGTTCATGTAAGAAAAGAACAAATCAACCGTTTCTTCTTGCCGATTTTTCGATACTTGAATATAGATGTCCATGGTTGTTTTAGAAGAAGAATGTCCTAGTCTATCTTGTACATCTTTTATCTGTGCACCAGCTTCAAAGAGCAAGGTAGCATGGGTCTTTCTAAAACCGTGGACTTTGATTATTTTCATATCAGGGAACTTCCGGGCTACTTTATCCATTACATGGTTAGGGTAGCCTTTATACAGGAAGTCCCTTTTTTTGTTTGCTTTTACAGTGCTGATTACAGGTACTTCCTCCATATTATCTATCCTGATACCTCTAGATAGATTCTTTTTTATGACAGCACGCTTCCATTTTTTTAGTATGTTTAACGTCTCGTCATCAATCGTAACTGTTCTTTTAGATCTATCTGTCTTTGTAGGATTGATACATAGCGTCCCGTCAGCCAGCTCTACAAGTGTTTTATTGAACTGTACAGTCTTTTTATCAAAGTCTATGTCTTTCCACGTCAGCCCGAGTATTTCGCCCTTCCTAGCCCCTGTGTAAGCAGCTAGCCTAAAGAAGGCAAAAGCACGGTCATCTTTCAGCTCTTGCAAGCAATGAAAGAACTGTTGCAGTTCCACTTTTGTGTAAACTTCATCTTTGATTTCATTAGAGCTGTTACTTAATTTAGGTGTAACCGTGCGTTCCATCGGATTATTCTTGATCACACCAATCAATACACCGTAATTGAATACTTGTGAGGTGTAGCTTTTAACTTTCTGGAAAGATTGATACTTTGACGCCCATTCCGTTAGTACCCTTTGACAGGTAGCAGGAGTGATAGAATCTAACTTCATTTTTCCGAAACAAGGAAGAATCTGGTTAGTAAAGTAATTCTTGACCCGTTGTTCAGTTGTATTGCGGATATTGATAGCATGCTGACTTATCCATAGTTCATATAGCTCCTTGTAAGTTTTTATGGAACTCTGGTTTATTCCGTTAGATGCGATTTCTAACTGTAAACGTGCCAAGTCTAGAGAGGCTTCTTTTTTTGTTTTGAATCCTCTCCGTGTAGTTCGTTTTTCCTTACCTGTCAGCAGGTCTTTGCCCATATAAAGCTTGTAAAGCCACGCTGTGGTGCCATCACTTTTTTTGTACTGTTGTATCATTGCCATAGTAATTCCTCCTTGAAGAAGCCATAGAAGCCCGCTGAGAGCTTATTGGCTATTAAGGAATTAGTTCATTGCATCCCACCTTTCAAATCAATATTTCAAGTAGTCACGGATAGATTTTAATAAAGAGTCTATATCTTTATCTGATAAATTTTTATTTTTTATTTTTAACAGTGAATTCTTTAGCTCATCAGATAGCTCTATTGTGACCTGCTTGGATAGTGTATTTTGCATAGTTATCATAAATGAGTCAAAAATATGTTTTAGTTCTGAGTAGATTAATAAATTTTTTCGATCATATTCATTAATCACTTGGTTAACTATATCTTTTCTTGTTTCTGTTGTAGCCATCTCGTATTGCTCAAATAAACTTGCATGGTTTATTTGGTGACTCATATAGAATCTCTTTACCTGTGTGTAGATTGTAGAGCCAATTATTGATAAAGATGATACATATTCTTCTATATCTCCATATACAATCTGTTCCACAGTCGTTCTACCTAAAAGAGCAATCCATTCAAGACTATCATCGCTAGGAAATCTTTTCCCTGTTTCCCAGTTATACACTGCTACTTTAGTTGTTCCAATCAATTGACCAAATTGCTCCAATGTACAATTGAAACTTTCTCTAACAGTTTTAATTCTCTTACCAATAGCTGTCCGGTCATAAAAATAATATTTTTTTTCTTTCATGGTCATCACCTGCACGTAGGATAGCATATTGTCGTTTACTTTGTAAACATGTTTTTTTGACTAAAATTTATTTTTGTTATATAATAATTTCAAAAATAAGGGTTTGGGTAACAATTTATTGGACTATTGACAAAAAGCAATAGTCCTTTTTTTGTGTGTTTTTAAATGAAATAAGGTCTTGAATAGTAAACATGATGGGTATATCATGTTGGCACAGAAGATGTTTTTTATTTTAATCTAGGAGGTGTTTTTATGGAATTGATTGTAAATACTGATTGTTTGTTAGAGGAAATAAAAAAGGAGATAAATACAATGTTTGAATCGTGGGTACAAGGTGGTAATCGGTACGGGGAGTTTTTGACCACAGAGGAGACTAAAGCGTATTTAGGCGGTATATCAACTAATAGCTTGACTAAGCTAAGAAGAAAAGGATTGAAACGGGTTACTATAGATGGGTTATGTCTCTATAAAAAGACTGATATCATACAATTTTTGGATGAGAATAAGTGTTAGGTAACTGATAGAGCATGTTTTAACCAATCTTGAGCAGATTGGTCAAAGACTAAAACATATAGTAATAAAGAGTTTGTGTGTATTATCTATATGTTTTAGTCTTTAACAGAATTTTATAAGGAGGAAATACCAATGATTAATATTCCAATCAATGTAGATAAAGAAAAATTATTAGAGAAACCAGTTACAAAAAAGGAAAAAACTGATGTAAGAGAAAGATGTTTAAATAACTATAGAGAAGTTACAAGAGATGAGTTTGTAGAGATACTAAATTCATCACAATCATTTATTCCAAGCAAGACAAAGAATAAAAGCAATGACAAGGAGAGTTTTGTGGAAACTAGAGTAATTATTCTGGATTTCGATAATACTGTTACAGATGAGAATGATAATGTAGTAGATTTGAGTAAAGATGATAGTAGATACTTAAGCATAGAAAAGGTTTTATCTATCAATTTAGTTCGTAATTCTGCGTTTGCGATACAAAAAAGTATTCGATACTCTGAAAATCTAGAAAAATTCAAAATTGTCTTTATTTTAAAAGAACCTATTACTGACTATAATGAAATGAAAGATGTTTACGAATACTTGAAAACAATCATACCCGGGTGTGATGACAATGTAAATGCTTCGAATAGAATGTTTTTTGGAGGATATAAGTCAGATGCAGTGATAATAATTAATGAAGACAACATGTTAGATATTACTGAGCTTCCGATTGATTTTACCATGACATGTTCTAAAAATTGTCAAAGTGATTCAGGGAGAGAGTATGAACTAGTCAATGAAACTGATTTTGTTAAGTTGATAAAAAATGATGACAAAGAAGAAATGAAACAGTGGTTTAAAGACTGCTTGTTTGATTCCTCCGACATGTCTTTCAATGAGATTTATGAAAGATTGCTAACTATTGATATGAATAAATTACTTAAGTCAAGTAAAAACTTAAGATGTCTGTTTCACGACGACCATAATCCATCTGCTAGTATTTTTTCCAGTAAAACTGGGCATTCCATTTTTTATTGTCATTCCAGTAATTGTGGTATCAGTGAAAATTTTATTGGAGTTGTGATGCTAAATTTAAAGAAAGACAGTCGGGTAGAAACATTTAATTGGCTATTAGAGAACCTAGACCTGTATCCTACACATTTTCGAAAATTGAAAGAGGAATCAAAAGTACTTTTTGACACTCTTGAATCTATGGAAGACAAGCTTTTCAGGACAGTAAAGAATTATCTAGAGGAAATGCGACGTGTCTATGATATCTTGCTTTCTGATGTTAATTTTTTTGATGATAGTAAGGAAAGTGTAACTTGTATTTTGTCAGGAGAACAGCTAGCTAAAAAAATGAGTTCTTACTATGGTAAAGCTTATGGCATAGATAAATGTAATAAGTTATTATCATTTATGACATTTATAGGATTGATAAAAAAATTAGATGATGAAGATGTTCCTTTGAAGATGCTCGAATACCTAAACAAGTTAAAGGAAGAGAAAGCGTTAGGAAACTTTAAACATAAGAGAAGCAATGTCTATCGATTAGACGTTTTTAATGCAACTTCTGTAATTCAAAAAATGAATGAAGACATCCTTCCACTTTTGAAAAAATTTCATTTTACATATCAATATTTTTCTTATGCATGGGTTAAGATATGTTTTAACGAAAAAGAGGCTAAAAGAGTATTTCCTCAAAATTTTCGGTCAGAACTCAGCAAGGAAAAACAATTGATTCTAGATGAGGCACATGAAGTTTTACAGGGGTTATCGTGGCAAGGAACATATATAATGACAGAGAAAGAACTTATTAACACTGTTTGTGAAAGTCTACGTAATGTTGAGTATAACAGCGTGAAAAATGCTTTAATAGAAAATAGAGGGTACTTTGTTAAACAAGGATTCACTCTTGAACGAGCTTCTAAGGATATTAAGAGACTATACAATGTGAAAGCAAGTAGTAGTTTTTTAGTCTACCTAGCAAAAGGGGCAGGGATAGATGAAGTAATAAAAGAATTGATATTATCAGGAGTTGAATTAGTTCCTCTTTATCAATTTACAAGTGTAACAAGAGATGATGGACGGAGAGTAAGGAAGAGAAAAGCCCCAATTGTATTAAACTAGACAGGTTATCCATAGCTCTTAATCTTATTTCATCTCAATACACCCACCGTTAAAGTTCGGTGGGTTATTTATTTTTCAATCTTTCAATAGCTGATTGCGTTCATTTTCTTGCCTTTTTAATAGCTTCATATAGTCAATTGTTCGAATTGCATCTTCAGTGCTAAGAGAGCGATAGAGAGCCAAAAACTCTTCCTCATAATCTACTACAACATTGTCTAGAAAATGGCTTACAGGGGTTCCTAGGGCTCTAGAAAGAGCTGTTAAGCTATCGAGGTTAGGTTCTGTTACAGAATTTTCCCATCTTGCTACTGCCTGTTGTGTAGAGAAGATTTTTTTAGCTAATTCTTTTTGTGTCCACCCGAGTGCTTTTCGCTTTTCTCTAATGGCCTTTGCATATTGTTTCTGTTTCATTAATACACCCCCTGTCAGTAGATTACAACAACTTGTTGTATTTGTATTGATTTGTAGAGTTGAAATACAATTAATGAGTTGAAATACATCAAGTTGTTGTTTATAATGTGGTCAGGGGAGGGGAAATATGGAAAATATAAGCAATCTTAGCCGGTATAGAAAAGAGAAAGGACTTTCTCAAATAGAGCTAGCAAAAAAGATGCATGTAACACAGCAATGTATAAGTTCATGGCAAACAGGAAGAACAATGCCTAGACCCTACCAAATGAGAATGCTCTCTGAAATATTGAGTGTTCCGATAAGTAAGCTGTTTTACGAAGAATTTAACAAAGCAATGTAATTGTTTGATAATCTTTGATCAATTGAGGAGGAGAGACATGTATTGTAGGAATTGTGGAAAAGAAATAGCAAATGGAAGTAAGTATTGTCAGTACTGTGGCATATTACAAGAGAATAGTGAGGCAACCGGACAGGAAATAATAAAGAGAAGCACAGATCAGACGTTCAATGAAGTGAAGAAACAAATTACACAGGGGCAAGAGTCAGGAAAATTATATTTGATTATTGGTTGGATTTCTATGGTGATATCATTATTGTTCATTCCTGTACTATTTGGTGCTATAGCTGTAATAATGGGATATTTATATCGAGATAAAGACGAAAAAATGGGTACCATTTTAATGATAGCAGGTGTATCAGGAGCAATTTTTGGTATTCTTTTTGGGATATCAATGAGTTACTAATGTGAACAAATTATTGAACAGATAGGAGATAAAAAAATTGAACAAAGTAAATCTGAACAAGAAGCTTGTCATTATGGGAATTATTGTATTGTCTATTATAGGTATCGTTCTTTCGAAGATGACAGGGGCATCTGGTTTAGAGAAGTCATCTGAACCATTGGTAACTCAAATATTACAAGAACAGTATAGCTTAAATCGAACGTGTAATGATGTGACCATCACTCATAAAAACGGTGATAACACGTATCGGGCTAAAGCGATATTAGATAATGGGAGTGCTATCAATATAAATATTGAGTATTATCCAAAGAAAGACCGTGTATATGTAGAGGTACCATATACTGAAGTATTGTTGTTAAATTGATGCTTTATCTATTATATTGTTATCGTATATAGCTAAAAACTCCCAGATAATATCATTGTCGGGGGTTCTTTTTTGTTTTTCTAAAAGTAAAATAGTCATGGGTTTAATGTTATAATAATATAAGCGAGTTGTTTGTTGAACATTATTAAATAAGGAGAGAATAAACATGAAAAATGCACTACTTACGGTTAGCTTGTTGGTAAATTTGGCACTGGTGGGAGCTATGATTTATACCACTATAGAGAAGAATAATCTTGATCTTCAACGAGAAAACTTAGCTATTAGTAATGAGAAATATCAGAAAAAGTTAGAAAAATTTAGCTCCACAACTAGCACAGAGACACAGGAAACCGCTACAAGTGTCTCTAACAGTTCTGATAATAATTCACCTATTGAAAGTACTATAGAGTCAGCAGAGAGCTCTCAAGAAGTTACTGACAATAGCGAAGGAGTAAAGTTACTTAACCATATTTACTATTTTGATGGCTTCAGCGGAACAATCATGGCACGAAATGAGGAAACAAGCCAGATGTCGGAACAATTTACTAGAACTCCCGTAACAATAATTAATAATAGTGGTACTTGGCAAGCCGATCTTTTTACTAACAATGATGGCACAGCTCAGATTGTTCAGCAAGGAACTACTATTCTTAATGGGACTTGGAAACCTACCAAAGAGTTTGAGATTTTATCGTTGAAAAGTTTTCTCAGCAATTCGACCAGGGTTGAAATAGTGAATTTCTTAACACAAAGAACATGGAATGACACAGGGGTCTCTGAGTTAGCTCAAACCGCTTTGGAGAATGCCAGTGCTCAGAATGTGTCAGATGAACAATGGAAACAACTTTCCAATGATATTATTGATCAATTAGAAACCATGGAACGAGTCAACTGATTATGCTTAAGTACTTTAAGAGATAAATGCATATTAAAAACTATCGTATATTCTTGTTCTTTTAAATAAAAAGTTACCCCACCCCGTATGTAATTGTCCGTATTTCAGTAAATGTCTTCAGACAGTATAAGTTACCTGGGGGTTCTTTTTTTCGGATTATGGAATCGGCTTAAATAAATTATATCTGAAATGAAACGAGGAGAGGGTAGACTATAATGACAAGATCTTAGTTGTTTCAGATGTCATGTAGTAATAAACACTTTGTTGATAGAATAGGAGAGTATTTGTTACTATCTAGTAGAAAAAAGTGAAGTAAAATGTGAATGTAATTATTTCAGCTAATCTGAAATAAAAAACATATAGTCCCGTGTTAATTTATCTACAGGATTATATGTTTTTAACATCTCAGCGGGCTTGTTTTGACTCCGTGTCTGACTCCGTCATATTGATTTTAAATGATATCCTATGACCATTTAACTGGTTCATCTTAGAATATTTGTTACTATATAACTTATATTGACCCTCGTTGATAATTCGATTTGAGTCTACATCGAACAAGGGAAGATTGCGAAAGTGGAAACATCTGCTTAAATAAAGCACTAAATAAAAAAATAGCTGACGAATGATTGATTCGTCGGCTGTTTTTTCATTAACAAGAACATAGAGTAAATCACTTATGTAAAAAAGAAGAAACCTGAATATCCCATCGACTGATCAGCCACCTATTTATACATGCACCAATAAGAAACCCACAAGTATTTACAAAAACATCCCCTAAATCAAAAATACCTAGGTAAAAGAAATATTGGATCCATTCAACGCCTAAGACAGCTGAAAGGACTAAGATAGTATTCTTCCAACTTAATTGTAAAAACCAGCCTAAAGGTAGAAACAGCAAAATATTAAACAGAACAATCATTGGATCACCATAAATCAAATCCTTCACCCACGAAAATAGCTGAAATTCTACGCCTCGTATCCCAATATTTTTCAAGAAAAGTAAATAAATGAGAAAAGAGAGATAGAGAAAAGAAAAAAAGATTAGCCATTCCCGATAGATGTTTCTTGTAAAAATACTTTGAAGACTGACATAAAGAGAGAGTGCAATAATTATCACTAAGAAGAAAGGAAACCAGAAGTCGACAGGACCAGATGGTGGAAAAAGCGTAATAGAATAATAATAGAGATAACGTATAAAAATAATTATTTTCTCTATATAAGTATACATAAAATAACTTTATATTAGAATATGCTCAAAGAATAAATAGAAAATAAAGGAGTGTGAGCAATGGGCAGAACACTCTTTTTTGTGTTGTCCGTGGGCTGATTATTTTCTTATTTTAGATGTAGAATTTACCTACTTTCGAATTTGGCATAACCTCCTTTAAATTTATATATAGAAAGATTGCAACTCGACTCATTTTGCGTTAAAGTAGGAAGAGATTCTGTGAAACAATTAGCTGTTTCACAATGAAAGGACAAATTATGACACCAGAAGAATTTCGCCAAGTCTTGGCAGAAAAAGACATTCATTTATCGGATAAGCAAATGGCGCAGTTTGACCGTTATTTTCATTTATTAGTGGAGTGGAATGAAAAAATGAATTTGACGGCGATCACTGATCGAGAAGAAGTTTACTTAAAACACTTTTATGATTCATTGACGTTGGCATTTGATGTTGATTTTTCAAATGGCCTGACTTTATGTGACGTCGGCTCAGGAGCTGGGTTCCCAAGTATTCCTTTAAAAATTGCTTTTCCTGAGTTACAAATAACGATTGTTGATTCCTTGAATAAGCGAATCACTTTTTTAACTGAGTTAACGAATCAATTAGAAATCGATGCGTCTCTTTACCATGATCGTGCAGAAACATTTGGACAAAATCCGCAATTCCGTGCATCATTTGATTTTGTGACTGCTCGTGCAGTGGCACGTTTGAATGTATTGACGGAACTGTGTTTACCATTAGTAAAACAAGAGGGTTATTTCTATGCACTGAAAGCTGCTAAAAGTGAAGAAGAATTGGCAGAAGCGAAACCAGCGATTGCGCAATTAGGTGGTAAATTTATTGGTGAGCAAGCAATCGAACTACCTAAAATCTCGGACAAACGCCACATTCTGATCATACAGAAAAAGAAACCAACACCGAAGAAGTATCCAAGAAAACCTGGGTTGCCGAATAAGCAACCAATCAAGTAGGAGGAGAAGAGATGGCACAAATTATATCCGTTGCAAATCAAAAAGGCGGCGTTGGTAAAACAACGACAACTGTAAATCTAGGTGCTTGTTTAGCAAGTTTAGGTAAACAAGTGTTGCTAGTAGATATGGATGCACAAGGAAATGCCACTAGCGGAGTAGGCATTCGTAAACCTGATGTGACACAAGATATTTATGATGTATTAGTCAATGAGTTACCAATTGCTGAAGCGACAATTGCTACTGAACATGAAAACTTGAGTATTGTGCCTGCCACTCTTCAATTAGCGGGAGCGGAGATTGAATTAACCTCAATGATGGCAAGAGAATCACGTTTAAAAAGTTCACTGGCTGAAGTCAACGATCAGTATGACTACATTTTAATTGATTGCCCGCCATCTTTAGGTCATCTAACCATCAACTCATTTACTGCAAGTGATTCGATTTTAATCCCTGTGCAGTGTGAGTACTATGCGTTAGAAGGGTTAAGTCAACTACTGAATACTGTTCGCTTGGTACAAAAACACTTCAACCCTGAATTGGAAATCGAAGGGGTATTATTGACGATGTATGACGCTCGAACGAATCTAGGGAATGAAGTGGTAGAAGAAGTACGGAAGTATTTCCGTGAAAAAGTGTATGACACAGTGATTCCTCGAAACATTCGTTTGTCAGAAGCACCAAGTCATGGAAAACCTATCATTGATTATGATCCGCGTTCCAGAGGCGCTGAAGTGTATCAAGCATTAGCAAAGGAAGTGGTCGATCGTGAAGAAAAGTAAAGGACTAGGTCGGGGAATCGACGCGCTGTTTCAAGATTTGGAAAATTTAGAAACAGTCAACGTGAAAGATGAAACTGTTATTCAGTTGCCACTAAACGAATTGCGTCCTAATCCGTATCAACCACGTAAAACATTTGAAGAAGTATCATTGCAAGAATTAGCGAACTCGATCGAGTACTCCGGTGTCTTTCAACCGATCATTGTTCGTCGTTCATCGGTGAAAGGGTATGAGATCATCGCAGGTGAACGTCGTTTCCGAGCGTCTAAGTTAGCTGGCAAAGAAACAATTCCTGCAATTGTCAGGGATTTCGACGAAGAAGCGATGATGCAAGTTGCAGTTTTAGAAAACTTACAACGTGAAGACTTGAATCCTTTAGAAGAAGCAGAAGCTTATGAGATGTTGATGAAGAACTTAAAGTTGACACAAGCTGAAGTCGCAAGTCGTTTAGGGAAAAGTCGTCCTTATATCGCAAACTATTTGCGTTTATTGACATTGCCTGATTTAGTGAAAGAAATGGTCCAAGATCAACGATTATCTATGGGACAAGCTCGTACGTTACTTGGATTAAAAAATAAACAATTGATATTAAAATTAGCCAATCGTGTCGTAACAGAAAATCTAACGGTTCGACAATTAGAGCAGATCGTTTCCGAGCTGAATCAAAATGATGGGCAAGAAAAGAAAAAAATTCCACGTTTAGCGAAGGAAAAACCGTATTATATCCGTGAGAGTGAAGATCGCTTGATGGATAAATTTGGAACAAGTGTCGCCATCCAAGAAAAGAATGGGAAAGGTAAAATCGAAATCGAATATCTTTCACAAAATGATTTAACTAGAATTCTTGATATTCTAAATATTCAATTTGATGAAGAATAAACAGAGGGAGGCTATGTTATGTACGACTTACATGATATCGTAGAAATGAAAAAACCTCATGCTTGTCAAACGAACCGTTGGGAAATCATCCGAATGGGCGCTGATATCAAAATCAAATGTATGAATTGCGGTCATATCGTGATGATGACCCGTCGAGAATTTGAGAAAAAAATGAAAAAAGTACTTGAAAAAAATGTAGAGAAAGAGTGAATGAATTTATGGCATTAACTGCTGGAATTGTGGGTTTACCCAACGTAGGAAAATCAACTTTGTTCAATGCAATTACAAAGGCGGGAGCAGAGGCTGCCAACTATCCTTTTGCGACTATTGATCCAAATATTGGAATGGTTGAAGTACCTGATTGGCGTTTACAACGTTTAACAGAATTAGTAAAACCAAAGAAAACTGTACCAACAACCTTTGAATTTACAGACATTGCTGGAATCGTTAAGGGTGCAAGTAAAGGTGAAGGATTAGGAAACCAATTTTTAAGTCATATTCGCCAAGTAGATGCAATCTGTCATGTTGTTCGTTGTTTTGACGATGACAACATCACACACGTAGAAGGACGCGTCGATCCTTTAGCAGATATTGATACGATCAATCTAGAGCTTGTCTTAGCAGATTTAGAGTCAGTGACGAAGCGCTATACACGTGTGACAAAAATTGCAAAAACAAAAGATAAAGATGCAGTCGCTGAATTAGCGGTGTTGGAGAAAATCAAACCAGTATTAGAAGATGGACGTTCAGCACGTTCGATCGAATTTACAGAAGAAGAACAAAAAATCGTTAAATCTTTATTCTTGTTAACAACAAAACCGATCTTGTATGTTGCGAATGTGGCAGAAGATGAAGTAGCAAATGCAGATGCGAATGAATATGTTCAAGCAGTCCGCAATTTTGCTGCAGAAGAAAACGCAGAAGTTATTGTCGTTAGCGCCAGAGCAGAAGAAGAAATTGCTGAGCTGGACGACGAAGATAAAGCAGAGTTTCTTGAAGCATTAGGCATTGAAGAGTCAGGGTTGGATCAATTGATTCGTGCGGCGTATGACCTATTAGGATTAGCAACATACTTTACAGCAGGTGAACAAGAAGTTCGTGCGTGGACGTTCAAAAAAGGAATCAAAGCGCCACAAGCTGCAGGAATCATCCATACCGATTTTGAACGTGGCTTTATCCGTGCAGAAACAGTCTCATTTGAAGATTTAGACCAATACGGAACGATGCACGCAGCGAAAGAAGCAGGACGTGTACGATTAGAAGGGAAAGACTATGTCGTTCAAGATGGCGACGTTATGTTATTCCGTTTTAATGTATAAAAAGGCTATCATACGGTGTATGTGATATGTTAAAATGTCTTTTGTGACAACCGTCAGCGTCTAAGGAGGACTGTAAAATAATGGAAGCAGAACAGTTACGCGAAATCGTAAAAGAAAATGCGCAGTTAGAAGAACAACTAACAAAACGTAATCAACAATATATTTTTGACTTAAAGAAGTCGCTAGAAGCAGCGAATTTATCAGAAGAAGAAAAAGTAACGGCTTTGCATGAGATGTTACCCGTTTTAGTATCCGAACAAAAAGGTGGGAAAACAGCCCGCCAATTATTTGGAACGGTATCTGAAAGAACAGAAGCAATCATCAATAAACCGGTTGAAGTGAAAACTTCTTCGACGCCAACGTTAATGTGGTTGGACAATACATTACTCTTACTCGGATTATTGAGTGTCATGATCGCAATCACTGGATTGTTTTCACGTGAAACAACGCCTGCTTATGGAATCACCACACTTGTACTAGGTTCAGCTATTGGTGGATGGGTCTTTTACTTGATGTACAAGTATATTTACCAATACGAGTATCCAGGTGCTGATCGCAGTAAAAAACCAGGGATGGGTAAAACCTTGTTGATTCTAGGTGGAACGACATTGATCTGGGTCATTGCTTTTTCAGCAACAACCTTATTGCCACCAATTGTTAACCCATTATTAGATCCAGTGGTGATCATCATCATCGGTGCAGCGGCTCTTGCGTTGCGTTACTACTTAAAGAAAAAATATGGCATCGTTGGCAGCCTTTCTGTTCCAAGAAGATAGTTCATTGGACCTAGAAATTATGTGACTTACGAGAAGATAAATAAAAAAAAGAATGTGCAGTGTCATGCTGGCACATTCTTTTTTTTATCTTCTATCCATCTCACAAAGGCAATCATGAGATTGAAAGATTATTTTTTATTATTATAAAAAATAGTGTTACTATCAAAGAAAAGAGACAATCACTGATATTAAAAAACATGTTGAGCAAGATAGTTAAACGAGGAGGGGTGAATGAATATGAAAAAAGTCAAATGGATATTTACTATCAATGCTGACGGAGTGCCTCTGTTTGGTTATGCCGGAATCAAAACTGGACAATTTATTCTTGGGCATGGAAGAAAGTTTCAAAAAGAAATGCGGTCTGTTTTAGGGCCAGAAATCGAGCTGGATTTCATTAGCTATAATACAAGAAAGCCGGAGACACTAACTGCTGATTTATTTGTGTATACAGATGTCGATGAAAAGTATCTTGACGAAGAGACGAAGAAAAAAGGCTTAAGCATTCCCTATAAACTATATTATTTGAATGAGATTGAAAAGATCAAAGAATCGATCGAAGCAAATGTTTAAAAAGTGAATCGCATCTTTTCTTTCTTGAAGTGTACTCGTTTCAGTTTAGTAAAAATATTGAGTAAGAAAAAAGAACGTGCAGTGTAAGACGAAAGCGCTAACTAACATTTGATTTTGATCAAATATTAGGAGACGCTTCATTATACTAGTACGCTCTTTTTTTAGGATTCACTGAGTAGTTCCTTAGAAAAAACAAGGGATTAGTAGAAGTTGTTGACTTACAAAAGAAAATCGATTATTTTAGTAGATAAACTAAACAAGAGGAGTGGTACTAAAAATGTCCAACTGGGAAACAAAGTTCACGAAAAAAGGATTTACTTTTGATGATGTCTTATTGATACCAGCAGAAAGTCACGTGTTACCAAACGAAGTGGATATGAGTGTACAATTAGCAAAAAATATCAAATTGAATATTCCTATCATCAGTGCAAGTATGGATACAGTTACTGACAGCAAAATGGCGATTGCTATGGCAAGACAGGGTGGCCTAGGTGTCATCCATAAAAACATGACAATCAGCGAACAAGCAGATGAAGTACGTAAAGTGAAACGTTCTGAAAGTGGCGTAATCATTGACCCATTCTTCTTGACACCACAACACTTGGTCGCAGACGCTGAAGAATTGATGAGCAGATACCGTATCAGTGGTGTGCCAATCGTTGAAACATTGGAAAACCGCAAATTAGTAGGAATCATTACAAACCGTGATATGCGTTTTGTTACAGACTTCCATATCGAAATCAGTGAAGTCATGACAAAAGAAAACTTAGTAACAGCCCCAGTAGGCACTTCTCTAAAAGATGCAGAAAAAATCTTACAACAACATAAAATCGAAAAACTACCGATCGTTGATGATGCAGGCCGATTAAGTGGTTTGATCACGATCAAAGATATCGAAAAAGTGATCGAGTTTCCAAATGCAGCAAAAGATGAACATGGTCGTTTGTTGGTAGCTGCCGCAGTTGGTGTCACTAGCGACACATTTGAACGTGCACAAGCTTTACTTGATGCTGGCGCAGATGCCATTGTCATTGATACGGCGCATGGACATAGCGCAGGTGTGATCCGTAAAATCCAAGAAATTCGTACCACATTTAAAGATGCAACATTGATTGCTGGTAATGTAGCAACAGCAGAAGCAACAAAAGCTTTATACGATGTAGGTGTTGACGTGGTGAAAGTAGGTATCGGACCAGGTTCGATTTGTACGACACGTGTGGTTGCTGGTGTGGGTGTTCCTCAATTAACAGCTATTTACGATGCAGCTTCAGTTGCACGCCAATATGGAAAAACCATTATTGCAGATGGTGGGATTAAATATTCTGGTGATATCGTCAAAGCTTTAGCAGCGGGTGGACATGCGGTCATGTTAGGTAGTATGTTGGCAGGTACTGATGAATCTCCAGGTGAATTTGAAATCTATCAAGGTCGTCGTTTCAAGACGTACCGTGGAATGGGCTCATTAGGCGCCATGGAAAAAGGCTCAAAAGACCGTTACTTCCAAGGTGGCACGAATGAAGCCAATAAGTTAGTGCCAGAAGGTATTGAAGGCCGCGTAGCGTACAAAGGAAGCGTGGCAGACATTCTCTTCCAAATGATTGGTGGTTTAAAATCAGGGATGGGTTATGTTGGATCAGCAAACCTAAAACAATTAAGAGATGATGCACAGTTCATTCAAATGAGTGGCAGTGGGCTGAAAGAATCTCATCCGCATGATGTACAAATTACGAAAGAAGCACCAAACTATTCTGTAGAATCATAATCAAACTTTTTGATCATAAAAAAGCAGCTAAGCAATTCGTGCCAACGAATCACTTAGCTGCTTTATTGTTTATTTGATTACTTTTAGGTTCCCCATGTAAGGCACGAGTACTTCTGGAACTGTGACTGAACCATCTTCATTTTGATAGTTTTCAAGGATGGCAGCAACCGTACGGCCAACTGCTAAACCAGAACCATTTAATGTATGTGCATAATGGATTTTTCCATCAGCATCTCGGTAACGGATCATCGCACGGCGCGCTTGGAAATCTTCACAGTTTGAGCAAGAACTGATTTCACGATACGTATCTTGTGCAGGGATCCATACTTCTAAATCGTACGTTTTCGCTGCTGAGAAGCCCATATCTCCAGTTGATAATGTCATAACACGGTAAGGTAAATGTAGTTTCTTCAAAATGTCCTCTGCGTCAGCGGTCATTTTTTCAAGTTCTTCATATGAATGTTCTGCATCAGCGAATTTCACCATTTCTACTTTATTGAACTGATGAAGACGAATCAATCCACGAGTATCACGACCGGCACTACCTGCTTCTGAACGGAATGCTGGGCTAAGTGCAGTGAAGTAAACAGGTAAATCTTCTTTTGCTAAGATTTCATTGCTGTAGTAGTTTGTTAAAGGAACTTCGGCTGTTGGGATCAAGGTTAAATCTGTATCAGCTAATTGGAAAACATCTTCTTTAAATTTAGGAAATTGACCAGTACCAAACATGGCTTGGCTGTTGACAGCGTAAGGTGTCATCATTTCAGTATAGCCATGTTCATAGACGTGTTGATCTAACATAAAATTATAAAGGGCACGTTCTAAGCGAGCACCTAATCCTTTATAGTAAACAAAGCGGCTTCCTGATACTTTTGCCCCACGTTCAAAATCAAGAATACCTAGATTTTCAGCAATTTCCCAGTGAGGTTTTGGTTCAAAAGCAAATTGACGAGGTTCACTCCAACGACGAGCTTCCACGTTATCCTCTTCATCTTTACCCACCGGCACAGTGTCATGAGGCAAATTTGGGAGAGTTGTAGCGATTTGTTGTAATTTTTCATCAACTTGTGCAACTTCTTCATCTAGTGCTTTGATTTTCCCACCGACTTCTTTCATTTCAGCGATCTTCGCAGTTGCATCTTCTTTATTACGCTTTAATTGGGCAATTTCAGCAGATACATCATTACGATATTTTTTCAATTCTTCACTTTCAACCAACAATTTTCTACGAGATTCATCTAACTCCACAAACTCCGCTAAGATTTCTTTTTTAACGCCACGTGACGTTAATTTTTCTTGTACATAATCAACATTTTGACGGATCATTTTAATATCTAACATTTCTTTTCCTCCTTTTTTGTATAAAAAAAACCAGCTCATCCAAAGAAATATCTTGGGACGAACTGGTTTGAGTTTCGCGGTACCACCCAAGTTCAGTCTACTGAGACTGCACTTGTAAACAGATAACGGCTGTTACCGACCTTTCTTATTTCGAAAGGCACAATAGGTGAACTGGAACTTCGAAATTATTTTTTACTGATTTGCACCAACCATCAGCTCTCTTGAAAAAAATAAAATGTACTGGGTTCACTGTTTTCTTTTATTTGTATCCTAAGAATAGCGAAAAAATTAGTTTCCGTCAATATGTTCTGTCAGATTGCCGACTAACTTTTCATTTTTTTTAAGCGGGAAATGCATGATAAAAGACGTCCAATCTTGATCTGACTTCGCATAGATATAGCCACCATGTAATGCTACGATACTTTGTGCAATGGCTAGACCAAGCCCTGTTCCGCCAGTTTCTTGTGAACGGGATTCTTCCACGCGGTAAAATCGATCAAATAGATTGTCAATGGCTTGTTGGGGAATCATGGTACCATTGTTTTTGACAACAACGATGACTTCTGAACCAAGTTGTTCAATTTCAATGATGATTTTAGTAGCTCCTTTGCCATATTTTAGGGCATTCGTTAATAAATTATTGAATACGCGAACTAACTTTTCGGTATCACCATCCATGATCAGTGAATTGATTGGAGATTCAACAAAAATTTGGATATCCTTTTTAGAAGCTTCTAGTTCAAAATCAGCTGCTAATTGTTCAATCAATTGGATCAAATCAAATGCAGAAAAATTCACAGGAACCGCCGGCTGACGTACCTTGGTATACTCGAACAGATCTTCTACCAATGATTTCATTTGTTTCGCTTTGACATAAGCAGTATGGGTATATTTCAACAGATCTTCTTCTGTTTGGTACTGACCATCTTCAATAAGACCTAAATAGCCAATAATTGATGTTAAAGGTGTGCGAATATCATGACTGACGTTTGTAATCAGTTCGTCTTTTGATTTTTCAATTTTACGTTCATCTTCAATCGCCGCCACCGTACTATCCACTAAGCCATTGATACTTTTGACTACACGACTAAGATCGCCACTTAATTCGAAAGGGATACGATGGTCATAATTGCCATTAGCGATATAATGCAATTCGCTAATAATATGTCGTAATTGCATTTGTCGGTAGCGACGAATCAATCGCCAGTATAATACACCAACATCTAATAGAAAGAAAACAGGAAAAATAAAGTTTCGACCATTCCAAAACAAATCACTATCTAAACGCTGGGCAAAAATATTTTTAGAATCCCAAATAGCATTTGTCAAAGAAGGTGAACTACTGATGATCGAACTGATAATGACCAACATCGCTACATTCAATAGAAGCAGAAGGATGATCGTAATGATTCCTTCTGCTAATAATTCACTGATTTCTTTAGATGTCAGATTGATCCGGCGTCGTTTTTCGATCACTTTTTTATCTTGCATCAATTTTATAGCCCACTCCCCAAACGGTTTGAATGACTTTTTCTCCACCTGTTGCTTCTTCGATCTTGTCTCTTAAATGACTAACATGAACCATTACTGTTTTAGCAGAGACAATACTTTCTTGTTTCCAGACACGCTCAAAGATTTCATCTGCACTGAATACATGGTTAGGATGACTTGCAAGAAGATATAGAATACCAAATTCTAAGGCAGTCAGTTGGATTTCTTTTCCATCGATTGTTTTGACTTCATGTGAGTCTTTATTGATGATCAAGGCATTTACTTCTAGGACATCCGGTTGATCCGGCGTCACTTGCATTTTTGTGCGACGTAACAAAGATTTCACACGAGCCATTACCTCAAGAGGATTAAATGGTTTCGTCACATAATCATCTGCACCAGCAACTAACCCTTTGATTTTATCCATATCAGTCGTTTTCGCTGTTAACATAATGATAGGGATTTGTGATTCTTTTCTTAATTCTTTGACCACTTGCATGCCATCCATTTCAGGCATCATGATGTCTAGAATAAGTAATTCAATATCAGGGATTGTTCGTACTTTTGATAATGCTTCTTTTCCATCATAGGCTTTTACTGCTTCGTAGCCTTCATTGTGTACGTAGATACTAAGTAATTCAACAATTTCCTTGTCGTCATCTGCGATTAATATTTTCATAAATAGATCCTCCATCGATTAATGTGTTTACTCTTAATATTTTAGCAAAAAAAAAGATAAATAGATAAAAGCAGCGCTTTGTTAAGGAAAATTTTAGAAGAAGAGGGGGAGAAGGGGGGAAATCTAAGATAAAAGAGGAGTCAAAAATAGAAAGTGATTTAAATCAAGGAGAAACATCATTTAAACGAAGTAATAAATTGAGAACACTTACACAATAATAGTATGAAAAAAGAAATTTGATCAAGCAAATGAAAAGATGAACATTATCATAGTGAAACTAGTTTAAATAGGAGAAAAAACACGTAAAAAACGAATGATTTTGTGCTTCCTGTTTTTAATGATCGACTCTCTTAAAAATGTTGATAAATCAGCCTTTTTTTAGTTGACTTTCAAAATTGATGTTGGTATATTATTATTTGTTCGAAAGAACGGAAAACAAACAAATCGATTCTTAAAATTAGTGATTGACATGTTTGTTGACACATGATAAGATAACGAAGTTGCTTTTGGGTGATTCACTGATTGAAGTTAGTTTCGCAAAGAAAAAGACAAAAAAAGTGATTGACAAATAACAAACAACAAGTTATTATAAGTGAGTTGCTAAAACGACCTCGTGAAAAAAGAGTTCGAAAAACTTTTAAAAAATAGTTGACAATCATTTGAGAGTTTGCTAAGATATAAAAGTTGCTACGGCAATCACAAACGATAAGTCGAGACAGTTGTGTTTCACTTATCACGTAGACCTTTGAAAACTGAACAAAGTAAGACAAACCAAATGTGTAGGGCGTCTTGATTCAATTCAAGACAACAAACATTTTTAACAAGCAAGCAATATGCTAGCAAACAATTGAGCTTAACAATCGAAAGATTGTTCTAACTTTTATTATGAGAGTTTGATCCTGGCTCAGGACGAACGCTGGCGGCGTGCCTAATACATGCAAGTCGAACGCTTCTTTTCCCACCGGAGCTTGCTCCACCGGGAAAAGAGGAGTGGCGAACGGGTGAGTA